>AMWB02145661.1_pt1 | contig 25574 bp, 24 predicted proteins | sample 200311 | NCBI WGS metagenome assembly AMWB02 (sample SAMN02737377, study PRJNA173069) | bioreactor metagenome | biome: anode biofilm in microbial fuel cells | place: USA: California | collected 2010-12-16 | reverse complement strand
GGGGGCTTGACCGCAGCCATCCAGGCTGCGGACCACCCGTGCAAAGGCACCTCATATCCCCATGTAGCTGAAGTTTAGTGGTAATCACATTGTATTTTATGTAAAATTATTGTTATCGTGTTGCAACGCGCACGTTTTACATCCCCGACCATTTGCAACGAGGAGCCGACTATGGCCAAAAGCAAAGCTAGCAAGAATGACAAAAACGAAAAGAATGGCAAGTCCAACAAGAACGAGCTGGATCAAGTCAGACTGCTGGAAGGGACTGCTTATAAAAATATCGATAATAAAGAAGGAAGCGATAAGACCTCGATCTGGGTGAGCAACACCCATCTCTTGTATGAGATAGAACTGAAAAAACTACAGATCGAACTGATGAAACTGCAAACGACGATGAAGGCCAACGGCCAGCGAATGCTGATTATTTTTGAAGGTCGGGATGCCGCCGGCAAGGGAGGCACCATAAAAAGAGCCATTGCCAACCTCAACCCCCGAAACACGAGGGTCGTTGCCCTGATGAAACCCAATGAGACGGAGTCAAGCCAGTGGTACTTTCAACGGTATGTCGCTCATCTTCCATCAGCCGGCGAAATAGTTATTTTTGACCGTTCCTGGTACAACCGGGCAATGGTCGAACCGGTCATGGGTTTCTGCACCGACGAGCAGAACAAACGTTTTTTAAAAGACGTACCGATGTTTGAAGAAATGCTGGTGAAAGACGGGATAATACTGTTGAAATTCTATTTTTCCGTATCAAAAGACGTGCAGAATAAACGATTCGAATCACGCAAAGTCGATCCCTTAAAGCAATACAAGCTCTCCCCGGTCGACAATCTGGCCCAGGAATACTGGGACCAGTATTCTGTGCGCAAATTTCAGATGCTCTCGGAAACCAACCGGACCATTTCCCCCTGGACCATTATCCGCTCCAACGATAAGAAAAGGGCTCGAATAAATTGTATAAAATACATCCTGACCCAGATGGATTATGACAAGAAGCTTGGGCCTGAGGAGCTTACCCCAGACCCGGAAATTGTCATCTCAGGGATCGACGAACTGAAACATATGGAAGACAACCTGATGTCGCCGGAAAAACTCCACGGTTGACAGAAAGGCCTAAGGCCTGTGCGGCTGTTAATCGGCCGGCTTCAGCCTCAGGCCTCTTTACCGCAGCATTTTTTATATTTTTTTCCTGAGCCGCAGGGGCAGGTGGCATTTCTGCCGATCTTTTCGCCATCACGCCGAACCGGCTGGGCAGCTGGTGCCTCTTCCGCTGCGCTCGCCCTGTTCAGGCGCATCTGCTCCTGCTCATGACGCCGGCGCCGCTCCTCTTCCAGACGTTCGACGTCATCTTCACTGACGACGCGAACCCGCATGAGGCTGGAGACCACTTGCGACTTGACGGTCTCGACCATAGCGCCAAACATCTCAAATCCTTCACGTTTATACTCGTTCAAAGGATTTTTCTGGCCGTAGCCCCGCAGACCGATTCCTTCTTTCAGATAGTCCATGGACAGAAGATGATCCTTCCAATGGCTATCGACAATCTGCAGCAGAATCAGCTTCTCCAATTGACGCTGGGTCTCGGGACCATTAATTGCATCCTGCTCTTTGTATGCCTGCTTGATAAAATCGAGGGTCTTTTGGGTGAAGGTGTCAAACTTCAATCCTTCCAACTCCTCTTCGGGCCACTCAGGCACATGGTGGAACAGTTCCCCCATGCGGGTCTTGAATCCCGCCCAGTCCCATTCCGCCGAATCGATACGATCCTGATAGAACTCTCCGGTGACAATATCCACCAGGTCTTCAATCATATCCTGGACGACCTCGCTGACATCGGCTTTTTCGAGAACATCCCGTCGCTGCTGATAGATAAGCTCTCGCTGCTTGTTCATAACATCGTCGTATTCCAGCAGATGCTTACGGATATCGAAGTTATGTCCCTCAACCTTGCGCTGCGCATTCTCAATAGCCCGTGAGATCATGTTATGCTCGATGGGTTCATCCTCTTCCATACCAAGCTTATCCATGATGCCGGTGATACGGCCTGAGCCGAAAATACGCAGCAGATCATCTTCCAGAGACAGAAAAAATCGCGAAGAACCTGGATCTCCCTGCCGCCCGGACCGACCGCGCAACTGATTGTCGATACGCCGGGATTCATGGCGTGAAGTACCAAGGATATGCAGTCCGCCGACCTCAACGACCCCGGGTCCGAGCTTGATATCTGTTCCTCGTCCGGCCATATTCGTCGCAATTGTCACCTTGCCCAGTTGTCCGGCTCCGGCGATAATCTCCGCTTCACGCTCATGGTGTTTGGCATTCAAAACCTCATGCTCAATCTTTTCCTTTTTGAGCATATTGGAAATTTTTTCCGACACATCAATAGAAATGGTTCCGACCAGAACGGGCCGTCCGGCCTTGTGCAACTCGCTGATCTCTCGGACGACTGCCCGATATTTCGCCGCCTCATTCTTATAGATGACATCGGCATAGTCGTCGCGCACCATCGGCTGGTTGGTCGGCATGACCACGACATCGAGATTATATATTTTCTTAAATTCCGGGGCTTCCGTGTCAGCGGTACCGGTCATTCCCGCCAGTTTGTCGTACATCCTGAAATAGTTCTGAAAGGTAATTGAAGCAAGAGTTTGATTTTCCTGTTCAATTTTCACTTTCTCCTTGGCTTCCAGCGCCTGGTGCAGGCCGTCGCTATACCGCCTGCCTTCCATGGTTCGACCGGTAAATTCATCAACAATGATGACCTGGTTGTCGCGGACAATATAGTCGACATCGTTTTTAAAAAGGATGTGGGCCTTCAAGGCCTGATTGAGATGGTGGAGCTTTTCAATACTGGTCGGATCATAAAGGTTTTCCACTTCGAGGAGCTCTTCACCAAGAGCGACACCTTCTTCCGTCAGGGAAACCTGTCGCGCCTTCTCATCAACGGTATAATGCTCGTCTTTCTTGAACTTCGACATGATCCGGTTGACGTTCTTGTACAGATCGGTGGAAATATCCGCCGGCCCCGAGATGATAAGCGGAGTCCGGGCTTCATCAATAAGAATCGAATCGACCTCATCAACAATGGCAAAATTAAAGCCACGCTGGCAAAACTCAGCCAGTTCGAACTTCATATTGTCACGCAGGTAGTCAAAGCCAAATTCGTTGTTGGTACCGTAGGTGATATCAGCCCCATACGCAGCCCGGCGCTCGGCATCATTTAAGCCATGGATAATTTTACCAAAGCTCATGCCGAGAAAGGTATACACCTTGCCCATCCACTCACTGTCGCGCGCTGCGAGATAATCGTTGACGGTAACGACATGCACACCTTTACCGGTGAGGCCATTGAGATACACCGGCAGGGTCGAGGTAAGGGTCTTCCCCTCACCTGTTTTCATCTCGGCGATCTTGCCTTGATGCAGGACTATGCCACCTACCAGCTGAACATCGTAATGACGCTCGCCAAGAACCCGTTTTGCTGCTTCACGCACAACGGCAAAGGCCTCCGGCAACAAATCATCCAGAGGTTCACCCTGGGCAATTCGTTCCTTGAACGAAACGGTTTTTGCCGCCAATGCTGCATCGTCTAGAATCTCGATGTCCTTTTCCAGCTCGTTTACTCGCCTGACTAGCGGGTTAAGCTGTTTGAGATATCTGTCATTACTGCTGCCAAAAACCTTGGTGAGTATTTTTCCGATCATTATATTTTGCCGTTGGTAGTGGTCCGTAAAAGGTCCGTACAACCGTCTCCTGATGTTTTTTGTGAAGCCGAATTGGTAATTGCTGGTCTTCTATTATACACAGATCTTAAGGAGAGTAAAATTCAGTGCCCCTTATTCCGCTTTTTTAACAATTTTCTTATCCGCCCGAAGAATGAGCGGCCCTATTTTTTTGACAGGCTCATGAGCGACTACGTCGTTTTTTTCATAGGATGGCAGCAGCAGCGACTGACCGGTCCAGACCCCAAGCAGGAACATCCACAAAAAAAGACAAAAGACGATAACGCCAATGCCGGCTATCGCACTCCTGGTTAACTCGAATTTGAGTTTTTTTGCCTGGGTCCTGCGCTTTACTGCCATCCGGTTTTCCCGCCTACATTCTCTGCGGAGCTGACAGTCCAACAATATCAAGCCCGTTTTTCAAGACCACCTGCAGTGCTTTTATCATACAGAGCCTGGCTCGACTGAGGGGAAGATCATCGGTTATTACCTTGTGTTTGTTATAATAGCTATGCAGCTGACCGGCAAGTTCCATAAGGTAAAAAATAATCTTATGCGGTGCCAGCTCCAGGGCGCTCCCTTCGATGGTAGACGGGAAAGTCGACATAGTCTGGAGCAGTTTGAGTTCTTCCGGCTCTGTCAGGAGCCTTGCCTCGTCCGCATCATACTGCGGCTCGGCAAATCCTTTTTCCGTCGCCTGACGCAGTATAGCACAGAGACGGGCGTAACCATACTGCACATAATAGACCGGGTTTTCCTGACTTTGTTTTTTAGCCAGTTCCAGGTCAAATTCCAGCTGGCTGTCCGCCTTGCGCATCATAAAGAAAAATCGAACGGGGTCGACGCCAACCTCGTCCAGCAGCTCATCGACAGTAATGAAATTGGCCTTACGGGTGGACATTTTCACCTGTTTCCCATCCCGGGTCAAGGTTACGAACTGATGCAGGACAACGGTTATCTTGTCCGGATCATAGCCCAGCGCCTTTACCCCCGCAAGAACATCCGGGACCGTTGCAATATGGTCGGAACCAAAAATATTTACCAACCAGTCAAAATTTCGGCGAAATTTTTCCCGATGATAGGCCATATCCGGCAGCCGGTAGGTCGGCTCACCGGAGCTCTTGATGATAACCCGATCCTGTTCCTGCCCGAAAGCGGTAGTTTTAAACCACACCGCATTGTCCTGTTCGTAGACATACCCCTTGGCTTTCAGCTCGGTCACCACGTCATCGATAAGACCGTTTTCATACAAGGAATGCTCATTATAATAATTGTCAAAAACAATACCCATCCGCTCGAGGGTGGAGGAAATGTCTTTAAAAATATATCGCTCGGCCTGTTCTTTGAACGGCGTGACATCGGCATGATCTTTCAGTCCATCGCCCTGTTCGTCAATCAGCGACCTGCTGATGTCGACAATATATTCCCCCTGATAGCCATCTTCAGGAAAAGTAAATTTTTCACCGAGTAATTCAAGGTACCTGGCACGGGTCGACTCGCCGAGAACACGCATCTGTCGACCGGCATCATTATAGTAATACTCCCGGAAAACATCATGCCCGGTGGCTTCGAGCAACCGGGCGATGGAATCGCCGAGAATAGCCTGTCGCCCATGGCCAATGCTGAGCGGCCCGGTAGGATTGGCGCTGACAAATTCAACCATTACCTTGCGTCCGGCTCCGACGCTGCTTTTCCCGAATGCAGCGCCTCGGTCAATAATCTCAGGAATCAATCGCCGCCAGACATCGTGGTCAATAAAGATATTCACAAAACCTGGTCCGGCAATCTCCACTCGTGCGATGAGATCGGTGTGGCTCGCTAGCTTTTCGGCCACGAGTTGCGCAATTTGCCGGGGATTTTTCTTTTCGATCCCAGCCAGCACCAGGGCTAAATTGGTCGAGAAATCGCCCTGCCCTTCATGTTTAGGCAGTTCTACGGTGAATTTCCCGGCGGCTTCATCTGCCCACAGGCCCTCTGCAACACCATGTGCAAAACAGTCGTCAAGCACCTTTTTAACTTCTGAACGGATCATTGATCTCTACTCAATATATTGTCGTTGATTGTTATTACCCAGCAGACAGAGAACCTCATAACTGATGCTGCCCATTTCCTTTGCTATGTCATCGGCGGTGATGGTCTGCTGGCCCTGTCGTCCGAGCAGAACGACCTCATCCCCGGCGGCAACATCTGTCAAACCGGTGACATCGATCATGCACATATTCATACAGATCCGGCCGACAACCGGTACCGGATGACCATGCACCAAGACCTTCGCCCTGTTAGACAGCAGCCTTGAAAAACCGTCCTCGTAGCCAACCGGCAGTACAGCAAGAGTCGTCTGCCGCCTGGTGCGAAAGGTGTGACCATAGCTTATTCCCCTTCCCGCCGGCACGGTCTTCACCTGGAGGATTCTCGAGGTAAAGGACATAGCCGGAATCAATGCAGTGCAGCTGGGACCCTCTCCACCGTCACAACCGGCCGGATGATAGCCATAGAGAGCTATCCCGGCTCGTACCATATCACACCAGGTGTCGGGGAAATTAAGCACTGCTCCGGAATTGGCAATATGACAGAGGGTTGTATATCTGTTTTTCAGTGCGCGGCAGGCGCCGGCAAACTGGGTAAAGTTTTCCCGGGTGCTCTCGGCGGCGGGATTATCCGCTTCCGGGAAGTGACTCATCAGCCCGTTAATCTTCATGCCCGGCAAACTGGCAACAGTATCGGCAAATGCGGGTATGTCAGGGGGGAAGATGCCCAGACGGCCCATTCCCGAATCGACTTTGATATGGATGCCGATTTCCTGTCCCAAAGCCACCGCCTTGATCGACAGAGCCTGAGCTGCGGCGTAGCTGTAGATAACCGGGGTAAGCCGATACTGAAAAAACAGACCGGCATCGATTTCTGCGAAACCGATTGTCACATATATATCACCCTGTATCCCTGCCTCGCGCAGGAGAACAGCCTCGCGCAATTCAGCAACGCCGAAGGCAGTACATCCGGCGCGACTGAAGGCCTTGGCTGCCATCACCATACCATGGCCATAAGCATCTGCCTTCACCATGGCCATCACGGGAACCCCTGCACCTGTTTTTTGCTGGATAAAGGCGTAGTTTTTTCGCAGGGCGGAACAATTTATTTTTATGCTATTAAAGGAGTAATCGTACATAACAGTAGAATGAGGGATGGTTACTTTCCCTGCAGCCAAGCCCTCCAGGCAAGTCTGCTGGACACCAACATTGCCCAGCCGATAGTGATATACAGAAAACCAAGAAACTTAATGGGCAGAGAAGAATTGCGCAAGATAACACCCATCCCCATCATGCACAATACCAATATCCATGTTTTAATGGAGTAGACTGCACCAAGACATGTCCCGTCTTTAAAAGTGAGGATGCGGTCGATACCCCGACGGGCAGATTTATCCAGGACAAAAACCGCTTTAAGGCTGCCGATGACGATTGCCGGAATCACCACAACAAAGGCCTGCCACTCAGCCAGCTGGCTCAGGCGATACGTGCCTTTGGCAAGCAGCAGAACACCGATCGCCGTCCAGAGAGCAGCCGACAGCAGCAGATGGGTACGCGTAGCAACCCCCGGTTTGAAACGAGACAGACCTGTAGTCATTTGCAATGCACCATGTACAAATAGAACAAGCCCATCTCCTTTGCAGGAGATGGGCTTGTTCTGTTAAAAAACCAGGGGGATATCAGACTTCGTTTACAGTGATAGCACCTTCAGGACATACTTCAACACAGGTCTCGCAGCCGAGACATTCGTCCATCTCTACCGGCTCTGCTTTACCATCTACCATCTCAAATACCTGAGCTGGACATGCTGCTACACACTCTTCGTCGCCACTGCACTTGTCTTTGTCAACTATTACTTCAAACATGAATTACCTCCGTAAAATGTGATTGAGAAAATAAGTATGCATCATACTTAATTGGCTATCCGAACATCGTTTTAAATCCGTTGTTACGTGTCATATTGGATTAATTCACGGCCAGATTTTTGTCAAGCAAAAACGGCGAGCTGATTTCCTGCAAGCCACAAAGAGTATTTCCAGTAAAAAACATTATGTTTCAATAAATTACATCATTATCTTCCTGCCATTGCCGGACGGGCTATGATGAATAACTGTTGACCTGAGTACTTTTTTTTTTATATAGTGCACTTTCGTCTTACCAGCCCTCCTCAGGGAGGATTCAAGGTCGGCACCGGCACAAAGTCGGGCGAAACCACGTTGCCAATAATTATATGTATATCTCATGAAAGAAAAAAAACCGAAAAAAACAATCCAGGCAGAAAAACGCGAACAGGCCATGATCGAAGGTATCCTGGAGGGAAGTCCGGACGGGATCGGCGTCGTCGTCGTGCGCCTGGAATGTGGCTGCAGGAAAATGGCGGCCGTATCCAAAGAGGGGGATCCCGCTTCGGAAATCATCATGTACCGCGATCAGGCGCAAAGTATCTGTGACAAATGCAAAGAAGACAATGGCAGCTTTATGCGTACCAGAGAATCTTTTATACACTGGGTCGAGCCGGCACCAAGTGCAGAAAAACAGAAGGAAATCAGCCTGAAAGTGCTCGGTTCTAATACCGCCCACTGATCTCCGGACCACTTCCTGTAGAAGAATCAACCCGTTATTTCTGGGCCGCTCGACACCTTTGCACAAAAGCCCCAGCCCATTCGGGCGTCCCGTCGGCATGGATATGGGTGTATAAGGCCAGGACGTTGTTGTAGGTCAAGCCGTCCCACCCGTCAATAAACCCGCGGCCACGGACCATTTTCAGGATAAGCTGGTCGGAGCTCCCTCGCCAGTCGAGAATTTTCGAATAGCGAAACTCGTGGCCTTTAATATCAACCCCCTGCTTGTAAAAACCATTTTTTTTGGCAACATGAAAAATGGTATAGCCATGGGCCTGAGGTTTCGCCGACATACCAAAGCGTACCGGGAAAATACCGACCAGCGGAAACTCTTCCCCCTCAAGCACGATGGAATCACCCAGGTACATCAGGCCACCACACTCCGCATAAATCGGCAGACCGTCTTCGGCAGCCTTTTTAACCGATTGACGAAATGAAGTGTTGGCCGCCAGCTCCCTGGCACTGGTCTCAGGAAAACCACCGCCGATATACAGGCCATCGAGCTCGGGGAGGCTGCTGTCGCAGAGCGCATTGACGTAGACCAGATGGGCGCCGGCCATTTCCAGTGCTTCGAGGTTCTCTGAGTAGTAAAACTGAAAAGCAGCATCCTGGAGAACACCGATTCTCATCTTTGGCGACCTGGCTGCCGACAGCTCTTTCTCTTTCCCGGCAACAGTCTGATCAGCCTCTGGAAGGATTTTCATAATCGACTCGATGGATCCAAGGTCGACATTTTCTGCTATCAGATCGGCGAGAAATCCGAGCGCCTCATGACTGTCCGTATATTCCTGATGGGGAACCATTCCCAGGTGCCGCATCGGAAAGATATCTCTTTTCAATCGTGGGATCGAGCCGAGTACCGGAATACCGGTATAGCTCTCCACCGATTCGGTGACCAGCAGACGCTGTCGCTCTGTCGCTATCTGGTTGAGCACAACACCTTTTATATCGAGTCGCTTATCGAACTGTTGACAGCCGAGCACCATCGCTGCCACTGTCCTGGTTGTCTTGGTACAGTTGACGACCAGAATCACCGGCAGATCAAGCGTCAGGGCCAGTTCCGCGGTGGAATAGCCCCCCAGGACATCGACTCCATCATACAAGCCCCTGTTGCCCTCGACAATGACCAGTTCTGCGCCGTCTGAATGTACCATAAACGAGCGATGAATTGCTTCTCCGCTCATAAAAAACGGATCGAGATTGTAGCATCTCCTCCCGGCGGCAAGCTGCAGCCATCCGGCATCAATATAGTCCGGGCCCTTTTTAAACGGCACAATACGCCGTCCCATCCTGGCAAATGCAGCGGTAATCCCCACAGAAACCACACTCTTTCCCGATCCGCCGGCGAGTCCGGCAATCACCAACCCTTTCTTTTCCATTTATACAATCCTTTCTCTTCTCTGTTACTGCTCATCCAATCTTCTGCGGGATGGTAGATTTACCGATGTTCTTGACTCTATTGCAATGAATTTAGCAAATTTTCAGTGTGCTGCCTTTGCATATTTTCCCCATGCGTGATCATAGAGGGTATTCAGTCGTTCCTCCAGATACAATCGATATTCCTCAAGCCCTTCCGGCGGTAATTTTGCCGGGACGAAAAGCGGTTCCCCATAATAATAATCAATACGGGAGAAAGGCTTTGGAATAATCGTCCTGTCCCAGGAATGGATGGTGAAATAACTGGATGCTGCATAGACCATCGGCAATATCGGTGCACCTGTCCTGGAGGCAAGAAGAATGGAACCGGCCTGCACAATCCTGGGCGGCCCCTGAGAACCATCCGCCACAATTGCCGCATTGCTGCCATGGCGAACTGCTCGCAACATGGCCTTCAGTCCCTCCACACTTTTATTATTTTTTGATCCCCGCACCGTATCAAAACCAAACTTTTCAGCCAGCCTGGCAATGTATTCGCCGTCTCTGCTGGCGCTGACCATTGCCGTACCGGAATAATGGCGCATCTGATACAAAACGAAAATTATCGAATAATGCCAAAATGTGGCTATTGCCGTCTTGTCTTTTTCTGCCGCATGAAAACAGTACTCTTGATTGTGGATGGTGACTCTGCAGCTGCCAAACCATAGTCGCATCAACCAGGCGAAGGTTGTCGGTACTATACCGAGCAATAGATTATTAATTTTCCCCTCAGTCACCCTATTTCTATCTCCAGCAGACGAATCTTCTTTATTTTATCACGCAGCTCCGCCGCCTTTTCGAAGGCCAGCTCCTGAGCAGCCAGAAGCATTTCTTTTTCCAGTTTCTTGATTTCTTTTTCCAAGTCCTTTACCGATGAAAAAACCGGCAGTTCTTCGGCAAGCGCAAGCAGGCTTGCATCCATATTTTCTATGGTATAGCCGGAATTATGTAGATGCTGCTGCATGGTATCCTTGACCGACGAAATGATGGTCTGCGGAGTGATCCCGTTTTTCAGGTTATACTCTTTCTGGATCAGTCTCCTTCGTTCAGTTTCATCCATGGTATATCGCATGGAGCCGGTTATATTGTCGGCATACATAATCACCAGGCCATCGACATTTCTGGCGGCACGGCCGCAGGTCTGGATGAGCGATCTTTCCGACCGGAGGAAACCCTCCTTGTCGGCATCAAGGATTGCCACCAGAGAAACCTCGGGTATATCGAGACCTTCGCGCAACAGATTGATGCCGACCAGCACGTCAAACTCCCCTTTACGCAGGGCCTGGATGATTTCTATACGTTCAAGGGTTTTTATGTCGGAATGGAGATAGCGGACCCGGATGCCAAGATTTTCATAATACGTGGTAAGATCTTCCGCCATTCGCTTGGTAAGCGTTGTCACCAGCACCGCCTCGCCGCGGTTGGCCCGCAGCCGTATTTCTTCAAGCAGATCGTCGACCTGGCTGGTGGCGGGCCGGACTTCGATTCGTGGATCGAGAAGCCCGGTTGGCCGGATGACCTGCTCAACCACCCTGCCCTGTGCCTGTTCCAGTTCATAAGGTCCTGGGGTGGCCGAGACGTAGATCACCTGGTTGACCCGTCCTGCAAATTCATCAAAGCGCAACGGTCGGTTATCAAGTGCTGAAGGGAGGCGAAAACCATAATTGACCAGGGTGCTCTTGCGCGATCGATCGCCGTTGTACATGCCATTCAGCTGACCAATGGCTATATGGCTCTCATCGATAAAAAGCAAATAGTCCTCGGGAAAGTAGTCGAGCAGGTTAGGAGGCGGAACGCCTGGTTTTTTCCCGGTCAGGTGGCGACTGTAATTTTCGATCCCGTTGCAATACCCTAATTCCTGAATCATTTCCAAATCAAACATGGTCCGCTGGTCAAGCCGCTGGGCCTCTACCAACCTGTTTTCCTGATACAATGTTTCCAGTCGCCCGGACAGCTCCTCCTTGATTGTCTGGCAGGCAACCTGTAATCGATCTTTCGAGGTAACAAAATGGCTGCCGGGAAAGACCGTATACTCCTCAAGTTTCTCTAGGACCACCCCACGCAGGGGATCAATAATGACGAGGGCCTCAAGGGTATCACCGAAGAACTCAACCCGGATCGATCTTTCTTCTTCGTGGACTGGGAAAATATCCAGCACATCGCCGCGCACCCGAAAAGTACCCCGGTGAAAGGAGATATCATTGCGCTCGTACTGCATATAGACCAGACGTCGCTGAATCTCTTCCAGAGGATACTCATCGCCGACCCGAAGGAACAGATGCATATTCTTGTATTCATCCGGGGAGCCTAAACCGTAGATACAGGAGACCGAGGCAACAATCAAGACATCTTTACGGGTAAGCAGAGAACGTGTCGCCGAGTGACGCATCTTGTCTATTGCATCGTTTATTGAGGAATCCTTTTCAATATAACTATCTGACTGGGGAATATAGGCCTCTGGCTGATAATAATCGTAATACGAGACAAAATACTCAACCGCATTGTCGGGAAAGAGTTCTTTAAATTCACTGAACAGCTGGGCAGCCAGGGTCTTGTTCGGCGCAATCACCAGAGTCGGCCGTTGCACCTGCTGGATAACATTCGCCATGGTAAACGTTTTCCCTGACCCGGTTACCCCGAGCAGGACCTGACTTTTCACGCCGGCCTGCACACCGTCAGCCAGCATGCTAATTGCTTGCGGCTGATCACCGGAAGGCTGGTACTGCGATAGAATTTTAAATGGTGTATCCATAAAATGTATTTGACCTGCTCAGATCGTACCCGTTCACCAGCCATGAATGTATTGTATTTTCCCTTGAACGGATCCGATCGGGCAAAAGGAAGAAATAATCCTACCAGAATCTATTTATTTTATCCACTGCGGCAAAGAGTCAGCTCTCCCAGCCAATGCAGTCCTCCGGGCAGTTTTTTATCGCCTCATCAACAAGATCAATGGGATATTCTTCCCTTTCAATGATCTCCATCAATCCAGTTTCCCGGTTATATCTGAACACCTTCGGAGCAATTTCAATACAGCCCAGGCAATTGCTGCAAAGACCGGGATCGATTGAGGGGTATTTTTTCATGTGCGGCACATTTTCTACTTAAGATCCCCAGGCCAGCTGCTCGATACTTTCACGTACAGTTATGACGGCAGGAGAGAGACCTGTCGGCTATTTTACAGTAGCAACAATCGACAGGTAAGATTATAATAATCATTATCATTTTATTAACAAAGAAGGAAGACGATTCTTATGATATTGTCGGCCTTTTATGGTAATAATTTTTTTCTGTCCTATATCATAAATATAGAAAAACACAAGGAACCGGTTGCTTCCATAAGGCCAACTGTATACACTGAGGTCGATTATACCGGCTCGAATTCAACAAATCATATTACATATGCTTGGAGTAGAAATGAGTAACACGGAACTGGCAAAGGGAATTTACTGGGTAGGAGCCGTCGACTGGGACGTCCGGGATTTTCACGGCTACTCAACCTATAAGGGAACGACCTACAATGCCTTCCTCATTGTGGACAAAAAGGTAACCCTGTTCGATACCGTTAAACGTTCCCATATGGGTGAACTGCTGTACAATATACGGGCAATTATCGACCCGGCTAAAATTGATTATCTGGTAGTTAATCATGTGGAAATGGATCACTCCGGAAGTCTACCGGAAATGATGGATATAATCAAACCGGAGAAACTGTTCTGCTCACCGATGGGCCAGAAAGCTCTTCTTGATCATTTCCATCGGGAGGACTGGCCGTATGAAGTGGTAAAATCCGGAAGTGAAGTGAGTCTTGGCAAGCGAACCATCCAGTTCCTCGAGACCAGAATGCTCCATTGGCCGGATTCAATGTTCAGCTATATAAAAGAAGACGGCATTCTTTTTTCAAGCGATGCCTTTGGGCAGCACTATGCCACCAGCGAGAGATTCGATGATGAGGTGAATCTGTCGGAAGTCATGCAGGAGAGTGCCAAGTATTATGCAAATATCCTGTATCTTTATGCCCCGCTCATTAAAAAACTTCTGGCCTCGGTCGCCGAGATGAACCTCGATATCAAAATGATTGCCCCCGATCATGGCGTTATCTGGCGAACGCATCAAGACAAGATCCTTGAGGCCTACGATAAATGGAGTCGCAATGAAGCGGCCCCAAAGACCCTGGTAATCTATGATTCCATGTGGCACTCCACAGAGAAAATGGCCCACGCAATCGGCACAGGACTCCAGGAAACCGGAGTGAGCACCAGGATGATTAACCTCAAGGTGCATCATCGCAGCGATGTCATGACCGAGGTTCTGAACGCCAAGGCAGTCGTTATCGGATGCTCGACCCTGAACAATGGTCTGTTGCCGCGCATGGCCGGTTTTCTCATGTATATGCGCGGTCTGAAACCGACCAATAAATTTGGTGCCGCCTTTGGTTCCTTCGGCTGGAGTGGTGAGGCGGTCGGTTTGATAAATACGGCATTGCAGGACATGAAAATTGATGTCATCGAGGAAGGTGTTCGGATTAAATATGTACCGGATGACAGAAAACTGAAAGAATGCATGGAGATGGGCAGGCGAATCGGCAAGCGCGTAATCGAAAGTCTCAACCATTAAACCCTATTAACTACTGGTAATCATGAATCAGATCTCCCAGCACAATATGCTTCTGGTCGGCGATTCATTCGACCACTGCCGAGAGCAGGTACATAAATTTTTTGACCTCACCTCCCTGGTCGTATATGACTGTATCGAGGCTGTTAAGGCGCAATCTTTTTCCAGCCTCGATGCAGACTTTCTTGACCGTATTCTTGCTGCGGAAGAACATAACCGACGGGTTGTACGAAAATTGATCAACGAGCTCGTACAGGCTAAGATCGAGAGAACAGAAGATTTTCTGAATATAGAGCAAGGATATCTGAGCAAGACATTACATATTATGACCCATTTCCTCGATGGGTTTATCGGCGTAGATTCATATTTTTACAATCTGATTGACGACAGTCACTGGCTCCCTCCGGCCACTGCCCAGGCAATTCGCGAGAATTCACATCACTACTGGCTGCTGCATGTTAATTGTTTTGCAACAACCGCGGAGGAAGCAGGATTTTTACGCTTTTAATCCCGGTATATCCTGCATCGAGTACAGTCGAACGACTCAGTTTTTTACCATACTTCCATAAGACTCTTTTCAAAAACGATAAACCGAAGGAGATCAAATGAGCATATTCACCTACACCGCAGCAGAACTTTATGCCTGGCTGACAAGTAAAAAAGACATAGTAGTTCTTGATGTCAGAAATAAAGTCGATTTTGGCCGATTCAAAGTCGAGGCACCCTATCCGTTCACTATGCAGAACATTTCCTACTTCGACTTTATGGAAATCGAAGATGAATGTGTTGCCAAGGTGATCAAGAACAAACCCGTCCGCATCGTCTGTGCCAAAGAAGGTTCTGCCAAATTTGTAGCAGAAATCCTGGACAAGCACGGCATTCAAGACGTTGGTTATCTTGCAGGAGGCATAAAATCCTGGGGCAACCTCCTGGTACCTGTACTGCTGAACCATGGTGAACCCTTTCAGTTATACCAGTTCATCAGGCCGGGTAAGGCATCGGCAAGCTATGGCCTGCAACATAGCGATGAACTTATGCTTTTTGATCCAACCAGAAACATAGATTTTTATCTTGAATTTGCCCGGCAGAATGGCTGCACCCTGATTAAAACCTTCGAGACCCACCTTCAGGCCGACTATATTGCCGGAAGCAGGATGCTCTCAGAGAAAACCGGGGCGGAGTTTCTCGCCAACGAAAACGATTTTTCCGGGGCAAACATCACCTACACCCATTTGCAGGATGGGGCTTATTACAGTTTTTCCCGCCCTGGTCCAACCGTTCAATGTATCTTTACACCCGGTCATACCCCGGGATCAACCAGCTATATTATTGACAATCGCTTCATGATTACCGGCGATACCATGTTTATCCAGTCGATCGGTCGTCCTGATCTTGGCGGTCAAGTAGAGGCGTGGTCTGACAAGCTGTTCGAAACTCTTCAGAAGGTCAGGGCATACAATGGCGATATGGTAATTCTTCCCGGACACTATATGAGCTGGGAGGAGGCAAACGATAAACTCGCCTTTGCCTCAACTTTGGCAGAAACGATGCTATTTAATAAAGCTATATACGCAATTAAGGATAAGCCGGACTTCCTTCGTTTCATTAAGACTAACATGAGAAAACAACCCGATGAGTACGCGATGATCCGGCGCATTAATGCCAACCTTGAAAAGGTTGACGATGAAAAAGCCGAGGAACTCGATCTTGGCAAGAATGAATGTGCTGCCACCGCATATGCAGCCAAACAGAACGCCGCCGAGGCGACCAACTAGAGCAGGTTCACCTTTGTTTGCCAAACCGGAGAAAAGGATTTTTAAACGTAGCATGGTAAGCAGTTAGAAAATCGAGATTCTGTTCAATGCTCCTTGAGCGGGGGCGCTTGACCGCACAGCTTATGTTCGCATCGCTTTACAAATAAACAAAAAAAGAGCCCATGATGTGTCGTAAACACATCATGGGCTCTTTTGATTCCCCAGCAGCAACTCCATCCGGAGTCGCTGCCCAGAGTATTGGCCTTGCTTACATGGCAGGCGTGAATTCAACCCTTCTGTTTTTGCTTCGATTTTCTGCGGTATCATTAGGATAAGCAGGTTTTGACTCGCCATACCCTACTGCTTTCAATCGATTGGCCTCGATACCTACTTTGTTAACCAGATATTTCATGACCGCATTAGCGCGTCTTTCAGAAAGTTTCTGGTTATACTTGTCAGTACCTACACTGTCAGTATGACCGTCAATCTGAACTCTCATTGTTGGATAGTCATCGAATATCTTTTTGGTCTTATCCAATTCAGGATAGAATTGCTTTTTGATCACTGCCTTGTCAAAATCAAACAATACCGCGCTTGACAATGCCCAGCAACCTCTCTCATCGACAGCTATACCTTTAGGTGTACCAGGACAGGCATCTTGATCATCGCAGACGCCATCACCGTCTTCGTCTGGACATCCTGCAGGAACAACAACCGGAGCAGCTCCTTCAGGCAAGGAGTAAGCGCTGAGAATTTCATTCCATTCCCTGCCATCATACGCAACAGAATCTTTACCAAACACAATCTCGCCATCTTTGACAGTGGCATAAGAAGAAACCCCGCCCAACTTGCTGGTCACGTCTTCCGGCGTAAGCATGAGTCCGTAAGCGGTGAGGATGGAGTGGTACTGGACAGGAGTGTAGGCAATAGAATCATTATTGAAGACAACATTATTATCGGCAACTTTGGCATAGGATGTAGGAACTGTGGATACTGCTTCTGGCGCTAGTTTCAAGCCATAAGCTGCGAGCAGTTCGTTAAATTTATAACCTGACGCATAAGCTGTTATGTCCTTCTCAAAGGTCGGAGTAGCACCTTGAGGCAACTCAATAGAATATGCAGGCACACTGATAGCGAGCATAGCCAGCAAAGCAAATAATGTTTTTTTCTGCATAATAATTTCCCCAATTAATTTTTAATAAATAAACCAAAAGACAACTCTAACACGACGTAGCAAATCTAACAGTATCCGGCATAAAATGCAAACAACAAATCAAACTGCACCCATATCAAAAAGCAATTCATAGATGATTAACGGTACTCAGAAAATGTTCCCTGCAATACCAGCAAATTATTTTCCTTCTGACTCTCTTCCTCCAGCCCTGACGCTTTTCAACAAAACAACCTTAATTACCGGTGTTCTTCCTGCAAATTGGCAAGATGCGTATCTTTCTCGCCCGACGTCTCTCCTTTTCCCACCTCCTTTCCTGATCTATACATTTGCTTTTTGTGCACAAAAAATAAAGCCGACCAGCCTGTGGTTAAAAACAGGATAAGCAGTGTTGATTCAAAATCCAGCCATTTTTAACAATATTAACAAAAGGTTTTGACAAACAATCAAGACAAAACCACGCCAGAAACCTCATAATTGGTTGAAGCACCAGGAAACCGACCGTGGTGAGGCTATCTCTGATATGGTGCCGATTATTATTAACAAAGAAATTGTATATGTCAACAAACCTCATCAAAATTTTAAAGAGAGATAAAAGATAGGATACACAAGGTTCTTTTACCTCGAAACGGCCTGGATTTCCACAGTTTTCTTGTTCTCCTGAAATCTACGAACGAACCCGTACCGCCAGTTAGAACACCAGTTGCTCCTGGGGTCAATGTCAGCGAGTGGCAGGAAAACGCAGCCGGCACAGAATATCATCTTGACAGCAGGAATAAAGCCGGTGATAATTATTATTAAGTTTTTAAATATATGCCAAAACATTCTTTTTTCTCCAAAGACAGACCAGCCTCCAAACAATTCCAGACAGCTCGTACTGACTTTCCGGCAATCCAATTACACTAACGGGGATGAATCCGGAAACTTGTCCCCCTCCCCGAGGGGTTCTCCTTGCAACATTTTGATAATGGTGAGGGCAGCGTGAGACAGAGTATTACTTGCAAAAGCACCAGAGAGCAGCCGCTGCTGTTCCATGAAACATGGAAGAACAAGATACCGGCATCGGTTTGCGCCACAGTACCGATGCCGGTCACATTTCAGCCGGTTATCTTTTAGGTGCTGGAATCAGAATACCAGGAGGCCCTCGCTACTAGACTGGCGTCAATTATGATATACTGTTGTACAATCGGGAATAGGGAAATCTATCAATTGACTTGTTAGCACCGCATGTTTTTTCATGACGAACTTCCTGAAAATTCTGGAGATATAGATGCACCCTTTTTGCTACCGCGGAATCCGTGAAGGTCAGGACAGCGAGACCCTGAGGAAAATTGTAATGTTGAATATTTTTCTCTTTCTAGGAGCTATTCTGCTCTTGATTATGGGTATTGTTGCCCTGGCGCAGAATGCCCATCTTCTTGGTATTGCTGATTTTCTTGCATCATCTGTCCTGTTTGCTCACCTGGGTTACCTCCACCATACCGGAAACGAGCCCGTGGCATCGCGTTTTGGCGTGGCTACTTTGTTCCTTTTTTTCTGCTATCTGTTTCTGATCGGTGGCGTGCACACTACAGCGTTCATGTGGCTCTATACCTTTCCGCTTTTCTCCCTCTACCTGCTTGGATTACCGCGTGGCATGTGGACGACGCTTCTGCTCTTTTCTTTTTGCACAGGATTTTTATTTTTTGATTTGTTTTCCGACAACATCAATGTCTACAGCAAAGATTTTGCCATTCGTTTTATCCCTTCGTATCTACTGGTCAGCGTCCTGGCTTATTTAGTAGAGCACAGCCGGGCGGCAAGCAGGAATGCACTTATCGACAAACAGCAGCTCCTCGCCGGCACCATCAACGAACTGCAGGAAAAAGAAAAGGAACTGGAAGAGGCGAGAAACCAGCTGGAAAGAAGAGTCGCTCTCAGGACTGCGGAACTTGAGGAAGCCAATGAACATTTACGAATTGAAATGGAAGAACGTAAATGGGCCCAACAGGAACGTTTGCGCCTGGAGTCGGAACTGCTCAGGAGCGAAAAAATGGAACTTCTCGGCCGTCTGGCCGGTGGAGTCGCTCATGACCTGAACAACGTACTGTCCGGCATCGTCAGTTACCCAGACCTGCTGCTGCACAGACTACCGCCTGACAGCGATATGCGCGGCCCTCTCCAAAACATACGTCGAGCCGGAACCCGGGCGGCGGTAATTGTCCAGGATTTGCTGACTCTGGCTCGACGGGGAATAACTGCCAGAGAAAAAGTGCAGCTCAACGATGTGATCAATGCCCATCTCCAAAGCCCGGAGTTTATAAATCTACAGAAAAATTATCCGGACATCACTCTAGAAACAAAGCTCGCAGCCGATCTCCAGACTTTATCGGGCTCCCCTGTCCATCTGGAAAAAGCGGTCATGAACCTGCTTATTAATAGTTATGAAGCGATAGAGAACCAAGGCAGCATCTCGATTACAACGGAAAACAAGTACGTCGATACCCCCATTAAAGGATACGACACGACTGTTCCAGGAAACTATGTCGTTCTGACCATCAGCGACACCGGCATGGGCATTCCCGAGGACAATCTGGCGAAGATTTTTGAGCCATTTTATACCAGCAAAATCATGGGCCGCAGCGGTACCGGATTGGGCATGACCGTAGTTTGGGGGACGGTCAAGGATCACGAAGGGTATCTGGACGTGAAAAGTGTTCCCAATAATGGTACAACCATCACAGTCTTTCTTCCTGCCCATATGAAGGAAGAGGATGTGACGCAAGCGGCAAACATCACGCCGCCGGCACACAAACAGGGTGAAGGGCAAACAATCCTGCTGGTCGATGACGACACAGAACAGCGGCTGCTGGGAAAAAGCATACTGACCATTCTGGGGTACAGGATAGAGACTGTTGCCAGTGGCGAGGAAGCTGTGGCGTTTCTTAAAAAGAGAGCAGCCGAGCTGGTACTTCTCGATATGATCATGGAGCCTGGCATGGATGGACTGGATACCTATCGGCAAATTCTTGCCGTTCGCCCGGATCAGAAGGTCATAATAGTGAGCGGCTATTCGGAAACCAACCGAATCAAAAAAGCGATGGAACTCGGGGTGCACAGTTATGTCAAAAAGCCCTATGGCATGGAAGAGCTTAACACGATGATCCAGAATGTTCTGGCAGACTGAGTATCATTTTCTGCTAAACGAGCAGCACCCACCCCATGACGCTCTAACCTGTTCGAGATATCCTTACCGGCTTAAGAGCCGGCTTTGACGCATCGGCGATACCGGAGCCAATCATCTGGAAGCAAGGCCAGGTGGCGTATGTTTCCTGGTTGTATGCTGCAACCCTTTTCGGGGTCCTCCCCACTCGTTATATCTTTTCTCTATTCAGGCCGCGTTATCTCACGATAATACGGTTTTTTTTTTGCCCAGCCACTCCCCTCAAAACGTCCACATTATTGTCATTACAGTCCGTTGCTTATATATAACAGTTAATCCTTCTCTTACGAATTGCCGATAAACTGTATGTAGGACGAATTTAAACCCTATCCGGACAATACTTGTAATACGGATACACCATCAGCAAAGGAGAACAGAATGGACAAATACATGCGACAACTCAGTTTTCTAGTGTATGCTTTTTTACTGAGATGGCCTATCTGGCTGCTCATCTGGCTTATCGGCTGCAGCGGAAAACTGAAGACCCTCTTTCTCATCTACCCAACAGACAACTCAGAGTGCCTGGATTTCTGTCCTAACATTAAATGGTTACGAAATTTCTTTTCCGGCCGCCCCACTCCGGCCGGTCTGATCATGGATGGATGGCAGCCAATTGGTATATATCTTGTCATTCCTGATTCGTCGATGGAGTTAATGCGAAAAAAAAGCCGGCCAATGGTTGAGACCATTATCAAACGCATGCTCTGGGTCAAAAAGCTCACTGGAGCAGAAAACATAGGATTAGCCGGTCAGCTCGGTCCGATTTTCGAAAAACGCCACGGCATCTCCATGGAACCACCCTTTTACAGCAGCACCTACGGCAACATATTCAGTATTCAAAAGGCAGTCAGCCATCTGGTAAACAGTGCCCAAAAGAATCCCTGGCAGGTTTCAGTCTCTATAATCGGCGGTGGACTGCTCGGGGAAGACCTCATGCGAGCTCTCACTGCTGATGGATACCAGATGTCGATTGTTGACGTCAGGTACACCAGAAAAGGAGATGTCAAGTTGATGGATGGAGAGGAAGCAACCCGGCAACTGGCCGGGGCCGATTTAGTTATTAACCTTCTTCCCCGAGGCAAGGACTTCATCGACTGTGACCTGCACCGGAAAATCCCCAAGACAGCCAGTATTATTGATTTTTCACGTCCACCAATCCCCAAAGACGCGGTACCTCAGAATGTGGTTATGGGCAACAGGGTACAAAGCAACGGCATTCGCTTTGTCATGAGGCTTCCCGGTGGCTGGAGGCGTCATGAACTGCCCGCCTGCTCCATGCCGTCTCTGCTGGCCTCGCTTGCCGGATTACCCCTGCGAACCATAGAAGATTTTCGTCTCGCCGCAAGACAGTTCCAGTTTAACACAGCGCTGGCCGGCGCGCCTGTTCCAGCCTACAAAACTGCATGGAACAAATTTTGGGATCTTGCGGCAGTCCATCCAGTCACTGTTCGTTTTATGTTGCTAGTGTTGCGAAGCCGCCAGGCCTTCAGCAGATAAAAAAGTTTAATGCAGCCACTTGAGGGTGAAGGTGATGTCACCCTCAAGTATATTCCTCATGTAGGTTATTGCCAATGCTCTGCCAGCCATTTTGTTGGTTTTACTGTCTTATAAAACTTCTTAAACCACGGCACGCGGGCTCCCCACTGCCCATTAATCGCATCGATGGGATTGGGATTCCCATGAAACACTATTATCTTAGCACCCTTTGGAATCTTGGTGGGAGTAATAAAACTATTGAGAATGCCTCCGGGCATGCAGTGAAATTTAAAACTCTTGCACCAATCTTCAGGAAAATAATCAAAATTCCCTTTTCCCAGCTCCCTGGTTATATACACCTGCTCCGTTCGGTGGGTCTTGACCACGATTTCCTGTTGGGTTTGATATTTCTTCAGCAGATGCGTATATTGCCCGACCGAAAAGCAGATTGCAGAAGCCTGACCAATCAGTCGATTTGGTTGTGACCAGTTTTCAATGATCGCTAATTTATCAGAAAAATCAAAGAAACAGTCAATATTATCAATAACGACTACATCCAGATCAAAAAAAAGAATTTTACCTTCAATATCGTAAAGCGAACTATCAAATAACGATAATTTTCGCCATGCCTGGCAATATTTGTAGTATTCGGGCGCCGGTTCCTGAAACGATGGAATCGGCAAAACATCAATCTCCTGCTCTATTTCTTCAGGCCGATCTGTCAAACAAACAAAGCGAAAGGGCAGCGTCATATGTCTTTTGACCATATGGTACAAAATATTGACATACTCTGGTCCATATTTATTGCCCCACTTCATGCAAACAATATTATTTGTGCTCATAACCTCTCCCCAAAATTGAAGAAACCCCAAAAAGCTTCATTTCGCTAGGCATCTGTCCCTTTATTTTTCGATGTACCGGCGGCACGGTGATATGCCTTGGTCATCGCCTTTTCCAGCAGACTGCGAATACCGGCCAACGGTTTTCTAATTCGCAGGGACTGACGGTTGTAGATAACCTTGCCAAGGGTCTTCCTGGTAATCTTTTTTTCCTGCTCGCATATTTTATTGTCGAGAATAGCAAAAAGATTCTCTTTTTCTAAAACAAGACGTCTCGCCTCTATGATGTAGGGCAGGCGGTCCTGATATTCGTTGTTGGCGAGATGGCTTTGGATAACGTCTCTCGCCCGTTCATAGTTGTTAATATCGATTGGGATAAAGCTTTCCTTTGGAAAATAATCGGCGGCATTCGGGGCGCCATGATAAAAGGGCAGGGTATAACCGAGAAAAGCGTCGGGCAGTTTTTCAGTCAGATGATGCCTGTAAACATAATTTTCTATCGCAATATGATACATGTAGGAATCGAGAGCTTCAGCTTTATCGACCATATGCTTCACCCCATGCCCAAATACATCCAGCTCGGGAATATCGGTTTTAAGCCGTTGGGTAAAATCAAATCGGGTTGAGTGCAGAGTTACTTTTCCTTTTCGCTCGGAACAGACTGTTGAAATTTTTTTGGGTTTCAACGGGGGAGGTTCGGCAGCCATCTGATCCCAGGTAATATGATCGCCCTTGCCAAATGGAAGGCCATAAAACCACATCAGTCCGGGGTGGGTATGCATCACATTGGGATGCTTCATTGCCCAGGGTTCCTGAAAAGTGAGAATACAACCGAACTGTCGCAGATAATCCCGACCAAAAACAGTAATCGACGACGGTTCTCCGGTCAGCAGCATAGTCCGCTCCCGTGGGCAGCACAGTTTCTCCTGCGAAAAAAAATCATCACTTTGCGGAATGTCGTGATACACCACCAGCCAGTCGTAGTCGGTACAATCGACGTCAAAATCAAAAAGACAATTTCCCCACTGCGGAAAAGAGTCGGGAAATTGCCGGATATAGCCTTGTGCGGAAACACCTCTTTTCAACCCTCTTTGCATGAACTTTACTTTGATAGAGGGTTTTCCCCATGGGGGTTTTATTATTTTCTGCATGTCACGAGAAAGGGTCGGGTTTGAATTTTTAACATCTCTGCGGCAAGAGTTCAGACCCCGCCCCAAGGATTAATAATTAATATTTAATTCGAACTCTCTCAGACGCTTATGAATTGAGCGAAGTTCGGTAATAGTGGTCCAGTTGGCAATAAAGATGGAAAAAGATTCCCGCACCTTGCTGAAAGCATTGGAAACCTGGACCAGCACTCCCAAGGTGATCAGGCCGGTAAAAAGGCCCGGTCCCATAATCAGGTAAGGAACGATGACCATCAGTTGTTCAAAGAAATTAACCCAGATATCAAAATATCCGTAGTGCAGAAACAGTCGGTGATAGTTGAATTTCAAACCGACAAAAAGCTCGGTGATAGTCTCAGTTTTCCCGTAATTTATCTTGTCGTCTTCAGCGTAAACCAGTTCTTTTCGAAATGCTGCTTCTACTTTCTGGTTGTTATACTCTAAGCCCGGCAACTTAATTCCCACAAACCAGGAAATAAGCAGGCCGCCAACCGAAACCAGCAAAGCGACCCAGACCAGGCTTCCCGGAATATCTTTGATATGCTCAATATCAACCCCTTTGCTGAGACTCCAGAGAATCGGCAGAAAGGCAAAGAGGGTCATGATCGCCCGAATCACCTGCAGACCAAGACTCTCAAAAATTCGGGCAAAACGGTAGATATCTTCCTGGATACGCTGGCTGGACCCCTCCACTTCCTCTTCCACCGTCTGCCATTTTGCCACATAGGAAAAAGTCATCGCCTCGCGCCACTTAAAGGCATAGACCCGAGTAAAATAGGCGGTCACCGTGGCAATCAACACATAAGGAAAGGCTATCTTCCCAAAGATGAGCATTTGCTCCCAAAACTCACTTATTTTATGTTCGGTGGCTTTTTGGAGAATATTATAAAAACTGCCGTACCACTGATTCAGCCTAACGGTCAATTCCACCTGGACAAACAGGGCCAGGAGCAAGGTCAGTCCACCACCATAGGCCCAGAGGGACCACCTTTTACTCTTAAAAAACGATCTGAACATTCTGTGTAATCCTTCGTGAAAAATCTGGAAAAAGCCTGCTTTTTTTATGGCAGAGATGCAGAGTGGGTGCAAATAAGACAACAACAATAATCGGTTATCATTTTCCGGCCACTTTTTTTTCGTCGGCACCCTTCATTTCTTTGATGAGACTGCGGGCCATGAAAGCAAGCAGACCAACACCGAGGACCAGGACTGACCAGAGCAGCCATTTTTTCCAGGGTAACGGTTGCGCTGGATTCTGCAGGGCCAAGGCGCCGCTCAGGACAACCCTCCTGCCTATCAGAGCCCGGCTGATCACCTGATTCGCCGAATTTCTCGGTATTGCCTGCAGAAGCATCCCGGCATCAGGATTTTTACCCTGTTGCGCGAGTGTCCCGCTGCCAAAGGCCAGTAAATACGGCGGCGTCCCTCTGCCAATAAAAAATAGCTCGCTCGGCTGCCAGCCCAGTTGCAGGGAGAGTTTTCCTTTGCCCGTTTGCAGGCCCGCCCCATCCTGCTTGACCACCACCCGCCACAGTGAATCGGCGGTTGCCGGAAAATCGCATG
>AMWB02160081.1_pt1 | contig 25597 bp, 20 predicted proteins | sample 200311 | NCBI WGS metagenome assembly AMWB02 (sample SAMN02737377, study PRJNA173069) | bioreactor metagenome | biome: anode biofilm in microbial fuel cells | place: USA: California | collected 2010-12-16 | reverse complement strand
GTAACAGGTGCGCCACCGACCATTGTCTTGACGCCTGCACGCAAGCCTGCTTCTTTCAGCTGTTCTTCTACATGCATCTGGTTGACCATTGTGGTAGTCATCAGAGCAGAGGTTGCTACTACGTTTGGCTTAAGCTCGGCTGCTTTACTGACTATTTCTTTAACTGCGATATCCCTTCCAAGGTCTATAACCTTGAAGCCTGCTATCTTGAGCATGGTTGCCACAATGTCCTTACCTATGGTGTGGATATCACCCTCGATGGTACAGATCATGACTGCACCTTTGTTTTTAGCCTCGGATCCCAGTTTTTCCAGTGCAGGTGTCAGTACTTTCACACCAGCGCTCATTGCTTCAGATGCTGCAATGACGTGTGGCAGGAACAACGTACCTGCACCGAACTGGTCGCCTACTTCTGTCATTGCGGCAGTGAAACCGTCCTGAATGAGCTCTGCCGGATTGATCCCTGCTTTAAGGGCTTCATTAGCTACTTCCTCAGCTGCCTCTTCATCAAAGTCAAGGATCGCTGCCTTTGCTTTTGCGATAATTTCTGCTTTTGTTGCCATTGGATTACCTTGTTTTGTCGATTTGTCTACATTAATTTCCTGCGACCATTTTGTCAACTTTCGCAACGATAGCCTTCATCTCTTTAAGGATATCAGCATCAATTGGCTTTACCTGATGGTTTTGCAGTATGTCTGTTACTTTGTCATGTGCTGCACTTGCAAGGTCTTTTGAACCGGCTCTCTCCCAGTCCCCGTACATCTGCCTGTTAATTATGGCAGAATGAGATGGAAGATTGATATTCTTCAATGTGGTCTTGTGCGCAAGGAAGTGACCACAAAATCCTGTGTCTCTAATTGCTTTATATGCAAGTGTTTCTTCTGTCACAGGGACACCGTCCCTGGATTTCATTATCATGCTTATGAAATCGTTGTCCATCACAAGCTGTTCAAGTGAAAAGGTCATACCGAGTTCAAGCATACCTGCACCATATATTACACTGGCACCTGCGTATGCAGGGATAATACCTGTAATGGTTTTCTCATGCCCAGCCTGAGCATCAGGTACTTTGGAATCTCCCTACGAGCCTGCAACAATGGACGGCAGACCATAGTACTGTGCCAGCTTTGCAACTCCTGCGCTTATAACTCCCAATTCTGGAGAGCCTACGGGAGCAGTGCCTCCTTTTATGTCGAAAGAAGTTGTGGAACTGCCATATAAAGTGGGATGACCAGGCTTGAAAAGCTGAGTTACCACGAGGCCAGCAAGAACTTCGGCATTGTGTGTCACAAGCGTTCCTGCTATATGCACAGGTGATGATGCTGCACTCATAGCCATGCTCAGGACCATCATGGGCATGTCGTACCTACTAGCTTGGAGAGCCATCTCGCAGATTACATAATCAAGTTCCAGGGGACTGGTGGGGCAGCTACCCAATGTAATTAATGGTTTCTTACGAGCTTCTTCTTCATCTCCACCATAGAATGCCTTAATAAGCTCAAAGTAATTTTCTCCCCTTGTCGGATCAGGATCTGCAAGAAGATGCTTTGAAGTGTTCTCCAGAATGGTCATCACTTCATGCATAGTCCTTGATACCGGTTTTTCGGCAAGGTCCATCGCAGAAACAGGAGAACAAAGGTAACTAATATTTGAAGCCCAGTCTGCGACCTTGGCTATGTTTGCAAGGTCCTCCAGAGTGCTGGCCCTTACTTCATAGTTGTTAGACCCCTTATAGTCGGACATTTTAGTTCCTATACCAAAGTTGATCCAGTTTACTTTCTTTCCATCGCTTGTCAGGTTCACGGTATTCTTTTCATCACGTCCATATAAGTTGAATGATGAAGGTGCTGTTTCTATTGCTTTCATCACAAGTTCTTCCGGGAACTTGACAACTTTTGTTTCTTCGTTCACATCACAACCATTTTCCCTGAGAACCTTCCTAGCATAGTCATGAGATATTCTGATTCCCGGATCAGCCAGCACTTTAAGTGTGGTCTGGTGAATGGCCTCTATACCTTCTTTATCAAAGAGTTCGAATTTGAATCCATTTGACATTTTTTTCACCTCTAATATTATTCAATGATCATCTCTGCTATTGCAGAATTCTATTGACGTGATTTCAGCCTTTCAGCTGTTTAGATTGGAAATGGAATGCTTATTTATGCACTCCATTGTAATTTTCATCCTTAATGGAAAATTTACTTCTATTTCCTTGTCTTCATTACCTTTTCAATTCGTCTAGTGCGGGTTTACAGTCACGTGTACATTCAAGCAGTGAATCACCGCTTTCCCAGTACATCACAAAAGTACCAACAATTGCTATAGATGCACCAAGAGCAAGCCACCAGGCTATCGGTACTCCCATGAATATGTACAAGCTAACAATGGCAAAAGGGACATAAAGGGTTGAAACACTCAATCCACGACCTACCCCTATGAGAGGATAAGATTTATAGAGTGCAATATAGCAAAGTCCCAATGACAGACTGACTATAGTTATCCATATCAGAAAAGATGGACTGGAAAACGTAGCAACTATCACATTTACCATCGTTTCGACTCCAAAGACAAGCATTGACGCCGGCCAGAGTATGAAGACCCATATAAGTGCTTCAGACATAAAGCGGACAACCAATCCGGTATCCGCATCTGTGACATCAAGAGCACGTGCAGCAACAGCGCCTTCCATACCCCATCCTATGGCAGACATAAGTCCTCCTACATACCCTATCCAGATACCCTCCGGAGCCGCAGGATTCGTGATCTCAGCCATCATCTGAGATGGGTTCCATATGAACACGCCTCCAATAATTAGAAGGAATATTCCAACCCATGTTCTCTTGCTTATATTCTCTCCATACCACACTTTAGCTGCTATTGCACCCACCACACTGCAAAGAAGACCGGCAGATGCAGCAAATGCAGCACCTACATACCCTATCGCTATAGTTGAACCAAATATTGCTATCGGTCCACCAAAAGCTGCGGCAAGGGCATACCACTTGGATACTTTAAAGAATTTGATAGTTCTTGGAAGGTCTGCAAGTTTGCCGTGTCCTCCAACCCATACGATAGATAATATGATTGAGAAAGTTATTGCCTGAAGAGCGGTAATCACAACTGTCGCCACAAGGTAACCTGCAGACCCCTCTGGAAATATTAACCATTCTCCATATGGCGAAACTATCCACAGCATGGAGAGAGCTACATATCCTAGGCCCCAGAGCACAGCACAGATTATTGCCCAGATAAAGCCCCACCTTACACGGCTTTTGTTCTCATTCCTGATTACCAATTCAAGATCATTATCCATACTTTCTACCTCCTTCCTTTGGAGGATGAATACACTTCATCCTCCAACTTCGCTCATATTTTCTTAGTGAAAGTACGTCCTATGTAGAGTGCCAGTAAATCCAGGAACAAGACCAGTGCGAGATATACATAATCTGCTCCTGCAAATGCCCAAACACCTTCTATATGAAACATATCTCATGCCCCCAGAAGTTCATTGACACGTGTTTTTCCAAAATCTGTCAGGTTGTACCTGTACAGTACCTTTCCCTTTGCAAAGTGCTTACCATCATCAGCAGCAACATCAACAATGTTGAATATGCCACCACAAGAGAGTTCGGCCATCCAGAAGCGGGCCATCCATTTCCAATAGTCGCCTGATTTCCCATATTCTGCAAGAAGTTTGCTTATCAGTTCATAGTCCCATGCTTCTTTTTGTTCGTAGAGAATCTGAGCAAGCCTCGATTTCATAGGTAATTTTGCCATTTTATAGTCACCTCATTAAACTCTGTAACTCTTTATTCAGCTGAAGATCGGGTAGATTCCAGTAATGACTCACCACTATCCCAATACATGACGAAGATACCAACAACTGCTATCAAGGCACCAAGGACTACCCACCATGCAGTAGGAATTCCCATGAACACATACAGTGCAATTATGGCAAACAGCACATAGAGAGTTGAAACACTCATTCCTCGGCCAACTCCGATCAGAGGATAGCTCTTCCACATGAATACATATGAGAAATTACCGGTTAGAACTGCAAGTGAAGTCCAGATCAGGAATGAAGGGCTTCCAAGAGCAGCACTGAGAGCCGTAAACACAGCACCAGGCCCTATGATAAGGACATATATAGGCCATATTATAACCAGCCAGATAGCCAGTTCAGAGAAGAATCGGGTCTGAAGCCCCGTGTCCGAATCTGTCAGATCAATTACACGTCCCGCAACCGCACCTTCGATGCCCCATCCTATGAATGAAGCAATGGCTCCCAGGTAGCCCAGCCACAGGCCATCGGGAGCTGCTGGGTTGGTAATTTCTGCAATTGTTTGTGGAGGGTTCAGAATGAATACACCACCAATGACCATGATAGATATTCCAGTCCATGCTCTCTTGGTGATATTTTCTCCATACCATAACTTAGCAACAAAAGCGCCGATAACTGAACTCAGAAGTGCCGCTGAAGCGGCAAACGCAGCACCTATATAACCAATTGCCAGGGTTGTACCATAAATCGCGATTGGTCCACCAAGCACAGCAGCAAAGGCATACCATTTAGAAATTTTAACATGAGAAACAGTTCTGGGGAAATCTCCAAATTTTCCAGTCCCACCAAGATAAAAAATACTCAGAATGATTACAGTAAGAGCTACCTGAAAAGTGAGCATTGTAGCTGTGGCAACCATCATTCCCATAGCACCTTCGGGAAATGCAGACATATCACCAAAGGGTGGGACTATCCACTGCATGGTAAAAGCCACATATGCAAAACCCCATAGAACTGCACAGAGAAATGCAATGATAAAACCCCATGTAATGCGGTTCTTGTTTTCTTTTTTGATTATACTTTCCAAACTTGTATCCATGAAACACAACTCCTTGGAATATTATTGCTTTGACCGCACAATTGAGCCTCATAATAGGAGGTAACGGATTTAAAGTTTTTATGCTTACAATTCCAGTCAAAGCAATATATTCATTCGATGTCTAAACTTGCTTCACCTCAGCAATTCCACACAGGGGATCTTGATATCAAGCAGCTCGGCAATCTTTGCCTTTGCCTTCAGACCCTTGGGCTGACCGGGAACAGCATTGATAGTTCCAATGCCAAGTTCTTCCCTAATCTCTTTCATTGCATATTCATCCGAGAGAGTGAACACATCTGTTCCAAGCTTCTTGGCAACGTATTCCTTTGCTTCCTTCAGACGCATGCCTTTAAGCTGCATTCTCATTACAAGATCACCAGCAGTCCTTATACCGTGCATTCCTACGGACATTTCGTTTGTTATGAGGAACCCAACGGGATCCCCAAGCCCGCACTATATACCATCAGCGCGGCCTATCTCCACTAAAGCCTTCGCAGCTCTTGAAACCGCATCTATCGGTGGTATCTCTGCCATTGGTGCACCGCATACGCCCATACCGAGGTTGGGATGTATAGGAACATTTGACTGTTTTGAGCATTCTTTCATTACAGTTACTGTCTTTGCTACGGTCCATGCAACGGATTTCTTGGTATTGGTGTTCACAACAGGGCCAAAAATGGTTGCTCCGGATTTCTCTACAACTTTTGCCTGGTCGTGAGGCATCATTCCTGCAAGGGTCTTGCCATCGTACTGGACTTCCCCGTGCATTCCCAGTACAAAGTGATTTGCCATGTTGATGGCAACTGCCATTTCAGTTTCTTCTTTTATCTTCTCTGTTGCCTTTAGTACGCCCAGGAACTCTGCATCGCCTGCTGCCGCTGCTGTGTCGATGTTAATGGCATCTGCTCCAACACTTGCTGCATTTTTGGCAATGAAAGTGAGATCTCTTACAGAGCTTGGGATTATAGCTTCGTATGTTTTCCTTGCTTCCTCTATTTTCCCGGCTGCCATAAGATCGCCACAGTTATCGAACGGACCATCCGGCTTGTAATAAGCTCCAAAGTTAGGCATGCATACATAAAAGAGCGGATTGATGGAATTCATCAGTAGGGCTTCTATTTCCTGCTGGATCTGTATTGCTGAGACATTTGTTCCTTTTGCATTTCCTCCACGGAATGCATTCTGCACACAGTCCAGACCAGTGACCCTTTCTGCGATCATGTTTGCTGTCACGGTGTCTGTTGGAACTCCTACGCCACCATACTCACTGTAGTTCATAAGGATAGTATCAGGAGCAACATCCGTGCTCATGACAATAAGGTCTTCAGGGCGGACGCTTACAACTCTTTCCTGGGAAAGGAAGATTTCAAGCAGATGATCCAGCTCATCTTCGGTGAGACCAGGAACCTTGCCCTTCGTAGCGCCATTGTTCGCTCCATCCTCTATTTCCTTTTTGAGTTCTTCCTTTGTCATCTCTACGCGTCTGCCGTCACCCATTCTTGTATAATATTTTGTGGCCATTTCCATCCCTCTTAATATTAGTGACTCATCAGCTCACGAGCTTTCAGCACAGCTTCACTGGCATTTTCAGCGTAAGCATCTGCGCCGATCTTTGCTGCCCAATGTTCTGTACATGGTGCTCCCCCAACCATTGTTTTTACCTTGTCACGCAGTCCAGCGTCCTTGAGCATTTGTTCAATTGTAGCCTGGAATTGCATGGTACCTGTCATCAATGCAGACGATGCAACAATATCAGCATCAACTTCCTGAGCCTTCTCTATGAATGAGGTGAGGGGGGCATCCCTGCCAAGATCATAAACTTCGAACCCATTGGCCTGAAGCAGAACTTTAACTATGTTCTTCCCAATGTCATGGACATCTCCTTCCACAGTTCCAAGTACTACCTTTCCACCACTTTCCGTTTTTTCATCTGCCGGGATATTGTCTTGTAATTTAGCTACAAGTTTTGTCATCAGGGTCGATGCCAGCATAACTTGCGGAAGAAAAACTTCCCCATCTTCAAAACTTGTACCGACCTCCAGCATCCCTGTAGAAAGTCCTTTTTCAATCATTTCCACCGGACTGAGCCCTTCGGCAAGACCTTGTTCAATTGCTTCCAACCCACTTTCTTCGTCAAAATCGACGATGCATTCTGCCAATTGCTTCAATATCGCATCTTTAGCCATTTTTGAACCTCCTTCTTTAACACAACATCCAAAGTATCCACTATTCGGAACTTTGATTCTCCAGAAGCTTACTTTGGGACTTGTAGCCCCAAACTGTTGCTTAATAAAACGTATTAACTTATCATATATAGGAAAAAGGACGCTTCAATTGTCAGCACTCTGGTCATGTGTATGTAAAATCATGAGAATTACACCAGCTACCACCGAATACAGGTGTTCCATGCTTTTGCAGAGGATAAATGCTTCAGTAATACCATCCATGCTAATCTTTCAATTGCCAGAACAACTATTGTTGAATAACTAACTTTTCTATATTTTACAATTATATTTCATAAGGATGTATGCTGATGGAAAGCAGAACTAATTGAATAATGATAGTAAAATTAGTTCGTAAGTTAATGGTAAAAATGATATTGCCTTAGATCTACAAACCCATCAGTTTCAGACCTTGATCAATGAAAAATAAGGCGAACACAAGATAAACAAGTCCCAGACCACGAATAGTATAAAGATAATACTTGTTTTTTAGGAAAGACCTATACCTTCCCACAATGAATGCAATCATGATCTTTGAGCCCACTAGAAAAACATAAAATCCAGAAATGAATAGGAAGGTTGCCAATACATTGACTTCAAGGGTCTTGAAAAGAATAGGACCACCTATGGTAATCCAAAATAGATAAGGATGAGGGTTCAGTAAATTGGCTAAAACACCTTTCCTGAGGGAACCTTTCTTTAGACCACTGACATCATGATTGATACTTTTATTTCTTAGAGAAGCAATTCCAAGGTGTGTCAGGTACAATGCACCTGACAGGCTGATAAGAGCAATTACAGAATTCTGTTTATCTAAATGCAGCAGGATGAACATAACGGAGGACACTATAATGAGGTCTGTAATCAAAGGGGAAGCAGCAACCTTGAACCCTTCCTTTGATCCATGTTGAAGAGTTTCGGTAATTACAATTGTCATAAGTGGTCCTGGAGAAATGCCTGAAGCGAAGCCGAGAAAGATCCCCATTAATAAAAATTCTGTAATTTCATACATTGTTTGCCTTTCTCGTCTTTTAACGGAGCTTAAAGGCTTTAGTTCTTTTTATCATCTTGTGGGCAAACTCAATTTTCTCGTCAAGTATATCAAAATATTTCCCTTATCAAAGGAAAGGCTGGTAAGACTTTACAACATAAAATCAAAGGCTCAAATGAGCCAATTGTTGAGTTAGTATATATTTTACCTAGATAATAACATAAGATGTCACTGGATCAAACTAACAGTTTTCGAACGGGCTCAAGTATAGAGTCAAGATATTCGGCTGCAGTTTCCTTCAGATCCTGAGGGTGAAGCATTCCTCTTGAGAATAAATGCTGAAGTTCCGAGTAGTCCTTACAACTGGTGTTCCCACCATATTTCTCCGGCCTTTTGAAGAGAACCTCATCATATCTGGGGAATATATGATACTTGAATAATTGCATAACAGGATTATCATCTAGTTCCCCCACCGGGCAGAATGCTTTTTTCATTTTGCTCTTTAGTTCTTCTTTGGAATCATCCACTGAAATGTAGTTCTCATTCGAAGAAGACATCTTCTTGCCATCCAGGCCAAGAATGATTGGTATATGGATACAGAGAGGAGATTTATAGCCAATGGAAGGTAGACCCTCGCGTGCAAGCATATGTATCTTCCTTTGGTCGATGCCGCCAACTGCCACATCCACACCAAGCATGGCAATATCAACAGCCTGCATCATTGGATAGACCATCTGGGACACCTTGGGATCATCCATATTCCTGCCAACTTCGTCCATGCTCCTTCGTGCCCTGTTCAGGGAAAAAAGACGTGTAAGCTTCAGCACATTGAGCATATATTCCGGATCCATCTGGAACGTTGAACCATAAACAAAGTTCGTTCTCTCAGGGTCTAGACCAAGTGCAATAAAGCATTTTTTGTTAAATTCAGCTATTTTCTTTATTTCTTCTAAAGTACCTTTCTGATTCATATATGCATGCAGATCAGCCAGCAACACTGTAATCTCAAAGCCTGCTCTTTGCAGATCTAACAGCTTGTTCACAGTCAGTACATGCCCCATGTGTAACTTACCGCTGGGCTCGTAACCTACATATGCAGTAGGATTTGTCTTGTTAGCAAGCAGAGCATTTAATTCATCTTCTGTAACAACTTCTTGAACATTTCTTGATAAAATTTCGTTTCTATCCATAAGATCACCAGATTCACAGATCAATGTTTGGAGTCTTTTTTTAAAATCGTCAACGCGTATTACCCGTTAGTAAAATCATTCAACTGTTATTATATAGGAAAGAGCATGCTGCTACGTAAGACTTTTACTGATTTGTCTGGATTTCAATAACACTGCATGTCATTCCCACATTTGCAGCTATCTGATGCTTATGCACAAGGTCCATGCCCAAGACGAAGTATTTATATAGGACAAACAATTTTCACTTAACTGATATTATATAAAAAACTGAATGTCAGGTTTTCTCATTATCTGAAATTCAAGTTAAGCGATGGATATGCAAGCTTCACAGATCAATTTTGTCTGGCTCTCGGAAAAGAGGATGACTCTACTGTCTTATCTACGAGAAGGACCAAAAGACATTGAACAAATAAAATCATTTTTTGGAGTTACCTCCAGATTGATCGTTCCTGAGATCAAGAAGCTGGTTAAAACGGGTATCATACTTGAATCGGATGGACTCTACACTTTATCGAATATTGGAAAGTTGTACCTTGAAAACCTGGAAGATTTTATTGATACCGCTGAACTGATAGAAAAGGATATTGATTTCTGGGAAAACAGCGATCTTACAGCCATTCCTTCTGATTTATATCAAAGAATTGGCGAACTTAAGAACAGTACAATTTACGTATATGACTTGGATGATATTTTTGATGCTCCTGAACAACTCAAAGAAACGGCTGCAACTGCCAGGGACATAATGATATTTATGCCTTTTTTGCCTCCTATGTTTCCGACATCATTTTTAGATGCGTTGAGTAAAGGAGCAAAAGTATCAATGGTTCTGACTAAAACCATTATGGAAAAAATAAAAAGAGAATTCCCTCAGGAATATGATCAACACAGGAATTCGTCAAATTGTAAGATGTTTACCTGCACAGAAGATGTTATAAGACCAATGATAGTGGCAATGGATAATTTTTTGCTTTTAGGGTTCTTTAAACATAATGGAATTTACGGAAACAAAGAATTGATGAGCTATGACAAAAGAGCCATTGAGTGGGGAAGAGAGCTGTGTAGCTATTATATAAGCATCTCGGAACCGATTGAGTAGACATGAGATCGTAAGAGGCAGAATGAGATCATCGATCATTGATACTATAATGCTCTCTGAAAAAAGAAGGGAGATCATGCTTTTGCTATCTAGTGGCCCAAATAGCCGAAGAGAAATAGCCGCATCTCTTGATGTAAGCTGGAACTTATTGAAACAGCCTGTGAAGGAGCTGAAAGATGCCGGGATGATCTTTCAGGAAGATGATGATTTCAGATTATCAAACAACGGGCAATTGATGATAAAAGCTTTTATGCCTCTCTTGAATATAGTAAATACTGTTTCTACTGACAGCAACTACTGGATAAATCGGGATCTACAGGCAATACCCCGCTATATAGCAAAAAGGATGGGCGAACTTTCTAATTCCAGTCTGAACACGCTTTCAATGGACTACATGTTCGAACCCTTCAAGCAATTTATAGAAACTGCTATCACACCCGGATATTTACACATGGTTCTGTCTTTATTTGACCCGGAAGCACCCATGATCCTCTCTGAGCTGTCAAAAAAGGGTGTTCAGATATCTTTGGTCTTCAAAGAGCATATCTATAATAAAATGAATGAAAACTTTGGGGAACAACTACAAAAACTACTTACTTCTGAGAACATTAGTTTCTATCAACTCGATTCTGAGATCAACCCTCCAGAACTTATGATCACTGATAAAGAAATGGCAGTCATATTCTTTAATCAGAATGGAAAGTATGATTACAGAGAACTAAGGAGTTCTGATGAAAGAGCTATAAAATGGGCAACTGATCTTTTTGATTATTACAAAAGCATTTCAGAGCCTGTAATTTAATGTATCTTTTTTAGAAAATAAGTAAAAAAACTTCATTCTCTCGAACGGTCCAGTTAATAGTATAGTGGCTACCAGCTCCCGTGCTATTGTCCGTAGGGTCTCATCGCCCAGTATCTTAACTGCACGGTCGCTCGTTTAAAGAGCATCATAGAACTCTATCTCATCTTCGGTAAGACCTAGTGCTTCTCCAAGCTCGGCAAGGTTAATGAGTTCCTTGATGACCTGAGCCGCTTTTATGGAACGGGTCTGTGGCTTCTTTGAACCACTTCAAGCATCTCGGAATTCTACAGAGCCCAGTTTTCTACTTATTGATAGTTATTTGTATTATCCCTCTCGTTATTCAAAAAACACACTTAGTTACTTACTTTTGTACTATCTTTCACATATCCCTTTATAATCACAGAACCGGCAGTTCGGCTCCTCCATTATATCAAAATCCTCATCTATTAAAATAATATATAAATATTATCAATGCCACCTGAAGACAACATCAATGGACCGGCCAGTTCCGAGAAATCCACTACTTTCTGCATACTTACAGAAGATGCAGTTTCTATCCGAAAAAGAGACATTATGATCGTAAGGCTGCTAATTTTATTCATTTTTGCATGGTATGTTTTTCTAGTATACTATCCGCCGGAAGAGATTGTCGGGTATTTGGGAGTACATAATACCTATCTAGTTGTTTTTCTGCTGGCTGCCATAGGCGGTGTATCTGCGTTCACTTCAACATCCTTCTACACAGCACTGGTCGCGATATCCTTAGGAGGAGTTGATCCGATATACATCGCAATTTTTGCAAGTGTAGGGCTTACATTTGGAGATATTGTATTCTATGTTGTCGGCAAAAAGGGAAAACAATGTGTTCCCTCAAAGTACGGAAAACATATAGGCCGATTTTTGCAATTAGTAAAAGTTGCTGGTGACAAGAACGTAGTTTTGCTAATATTTGTCTACTCACTGACTCCACTCCCCAGCGACATACTGGCAATTGGGCTTGCACTCGCGGGATTTCCCCTTAAAAAAATGGTCCCTCCATTACTTATAGGGAATTTTGTACTTATTCTTGTGCTGGCAGAACTTGCGATATATGGCTATCAGTTATTATAATCACCAGACAAAAAAGGATTAGGGGGCCTGTTGGAAAAGTCAGTTTACTTCAGATAAAATATGTATATGTAATGTTATAAAAAAATCCTTTTTGACTACGTAATCATTATCAAGGGATATATTCTATTATATGATGGCAATTAGGTACAAAATTTAATTAATAAGTAAGATAAATATATTCTGTAATCACTTCCAAACAAACGACATTCTTTTTTGGACCTGAAATGTATGAAAAAATGGTTATCTACAGAGCCCTTATTTCGATATTTTGATTAACTTCCCTTCCTTTATATTATTTCCCTCTCAGTGTATCGTATTGAAGCCCATGCCAAAACTCTACCATAATTTGTTTAGTTCTGCGTACTTTCCTATCACCTCCATGGTGGGCGGCCTGGGTCGCTTGCCATGATCACGGAGCGGGCAAAACGGTAAATCAGGTCAAGAGGTTGAGTTCTTCGGAGGTGTCATAGAGGTGAAGAACCTGCGAGACATTAAAGAAGCAGAATCCGGGAAGGGATTATAGAAGCCCCATTCATCCCGGTTGATAACCTGGATTTCAGAGGTAAGAGGTTTTCCCGATATGTTTTGTTGCAAGATCCGGAGAATATAGATGTTAATTCAGATAATCCAGCTGTGCTATAATTTATCATAAATACCATCAGTATCATACTATATAACAGATCAAACTAAAATCATCAGCACATAGATTAAAAGTTTATGATAAAATCAGGCGGGTCTTTTTTCTATAAGGGGAAACGCTGTGTAATTGGCGCTGTCATCTCATTAAAGGGATTGCATTACATAGTTGCAGCTTCTCATATATTTCATGGGACAGAATACCATGTAGAAGTGGATGGAAAGGAAGCTGCTGTCAAGATTTTTGTAAAAGATTTTGATCTGGCCCTGATAGAACTTCCTTCTGACTGCATAGTTGAAACAACCAACTTTGGCAAAGCAGTTGTATTGGATGATGCACTGCTTGCCAATGAGACGCATGTAATCGCATGCAGAGTGATCAATGCCGGATCTTCTTTGCTTTATTTAAGTTTCTTCTCTGATATGCCACAACCCGGAGATAGCGGTTCTCCTATCCTGCAAGCAGGTAAGGTAATAGGGCTTATATCATCGATGAGGCTTAGCACTTGCATGGGAACTGCAATCTCATCTGATGTTCTCATCAACATGATTAGATAAAGAAGATTGAAGAAACAAGATCCTTTTAGAATTCCCCTATTATTTGCAGCACTATCCTTCTTGTCTTTTCAATCCGGTCAAAATTTATGCATACTATCTGCTGCCATGTTCCAAGTGTCAATCTTTTCTCAACAAAGGGAACTGTAAGACTTGGACCGATGAACAATGCTCTTAAATGAGATCCACCGTTGTAATCTCCCCATGTTTTGTGATGAAAATAATCCTTATTCAGAGGAATTAGCTTATCAAGAGTTTCTGAAACGTCTTTTGAAAGGTTTGGCTCAAATTCCATTGTAGTTATTGCTCCAGTCGAACCAACGCAGAATACTGTAACTGTTCCATTTCTTATTTTTGAGTTTTTGACCTCCTCTGATACCATTTCACTGATATCGACTATTCCACAATCTTCTTTTCCAATGACTGATATTTCCCTTGTTTCTACAGGCATGAAATGATATTGGCAGGTCAGATTAAATATATTCTTGCAAGTTTTTTAAAAGTATGCCAGGTTTATAGTTAACACCTATTGTTTATAACGTACAACTGGTAAAATAGTATTTATTCGACCGTGTGATCTATATGACAATTTTCAATCAAATATTGCCAACTATTAATAAAAAGTCTAAATGAAGAGGCTTACCAGCCCCTTCACGTCACGTTCATCTCTACGCCCTTCACTTCTGCACTGACCTCCGGGTTGTAGTAGGAGTAGGCTTTGCTTTCCTGGGCTGCTGCCTTTACAGGAAAAAGCGCTTTCATTTGCATGGTGAAGTTAAGCTCCTCGCCCACCTGCATCTCATCGATGTAGAGCACCACCTTGCGGCCTGCGATCTCATAGCGTGTGATGGTGTCGTTATCCTTGAGGACATCCAGGCTCGTTGTGACTGGACTGAAACCAGTGGGTACAGCGATATCCACTATCATCATGCCGCTGGAATTGACCATGCCCCCGATGCCATGCATGCCGTTGTACTTTACCCGCACATCTGCTGTCACGATGTCATCCACAGCCACTTTCGTGGCATCGTATGTTACGTTAAGCTCTATCTCGTTCTGCTCCACCACATCCGGCAGGATCACATTGAACTTCTTCACAAGCTGGTAGCTCACTTCTCCCTCGCCTTCGATACCCAGGGTCACCTGCTTCGTATCCACAGGCACTTCCACTACCTGTACCACATCGAAGTTCTGCGGAGTGATCCTTACCTCTCTAAGCGATGTATTGTCAGCCATCACCGACACCGTGGCATCGATATCCCTGCCAGCCGAAGCCGCAGCGGTCATGAGAGCTCTGAAAGCCATCACAGTATCCTGAGTGCTGGAGAAACCGCCCTGAGCATTCCTCTGTGCAGCTATCCACTTAAGAGACTGGCTTGCAGTCGGATCCCTGGCTTCAATAAGAGCCAGCGTTGCATATGCCGTAGTCTCCACATTCTTGCTCGAAGGCATTATTATGCCATAGGTATCATAACCATAAGGCCTGGATACCTGAGCTTCATCATATCCCCAGTAAGTACCATCCTTATCCTGTTTTGCCATTGTCAGCAGCTTGTCCATAGCCTCGTCAGCTTTGGAACTGTCCAGTTTCTGCAAGGCCAGCGTACCGATGGCAAGAGCATACGGATCGTCCTGTGCGGCCAGATTAGCTTCCAGATACTGCTGAGCCTTTGCCATTACCTCCGGGCTGGTATCTCCATATTCCTCAAGCGCCAGCGTGGTATAAGCTGTCAGAGCGTATGCACCATCCACCCCCCCCATCATGTCCTGGTGTATGACAAAGCCCACCGATTCCCATGAACCATCAGCCTGCTGGTGGGATTCTATCCAGTCAGCAGCCTCCTTCAATACATCCTCATCTATGGTAGTGATATCCCTGGCACCGCTGAACTGTGACAGCACAAAGTCAGTAAGCCACAGACTGCCCTCCCCGTCACTTTCCCCGAACGCAGAGAAAGAACCGTCAGCATGGCGGTAGGTCAGCTCGCGCTGGTAGCCGGTAATAATGTATGTTTCGGCCTTCGCCCGGATCTGCGGATTCTCCTGGCCTGTAGCCTTCAGGTACCGCAGCACTTCCACATCCGTGGAGAACAGCATCATGTTCTGTTCACCGCAGCCATAAGGCATACCCAGCAGGTCATCCACACCGCTTATGGTCTGTGCCACAATGCTTGGTGTAAAACTCACCAGGATCTTGCCTGAATCCTTCACCATATCAAAAGGCAAACCAGCATCCAGCACCACCGAAGCATTGTCAAGGATGCCATTATCCACCACCTCTCTGGTCGCACCTTCAGGTTCCACAATGATATCTTTCTTCACAGCATCCGCCTTTTCTGTGGTCTGACCTGTGATCTCAATGACATGGGTGCCTATCTGTGTTGGCCTGATGGTGAAGCTCACAGAGCTCACACTGTTCGGAGCCACTGTCACCTGCTTTTTATCAGTACCCACAAGCTGGAACCAGTCCTCGCCTTTCAGGGTGAGGAAGACCTGCTGCTCCTTATCCAGATAGTTATACACCTGTACTTGTACCGGGAACTGCTCGCCCCGTATGACAGCATACGGCAGGTCAGGGTCAATGAAGAACTCCTGGAACACCTTGAGCTGGGTTTCGGAAATGCCTATACCCTGCGGTCCCGAGGATACTGCATGCAATCTCCAGGTGGTGATACTGTCAGGTGCGTTCAGATCAAGGTCTGCTTTTCCGCTGCTATCGGTGAGCAGGTCGGGTATCCATATCCATGTTTCAGGGAAGAACTGACGTACCCTCTGTACCTCAGCAAGAGGCTGGTCAGGCCCGACTGACCCCGGAGATGCGGTTGGAGCGGGGACATTGGGCTCTACTGCAGCTTCCTCCTGCACTGCCACATCCATGCCCTTTCCACCAAATCCGTCCATCACCATCTCTTCCTGCGGAACTTCCACCTTCGGAACATTCAGTTCAGGTGAGGCCATGACCACCATGCCCGCATTGTCAAGCACATTGTAGGCTCCTTCCTGATACCAGTAGTATGTGGGATGGGCCTCAGCCAGAGGCTCCATGAAGCGCTTTTCGAGCTCGCTGAACACCTGTTGCAGGTTAAGCCTTCCTTCGCTGAGAGCATACACAGACTCATCCACAATGGACACACCTATCATGGCTTGGCTGCCCGCATCAAAGTTCACGGTCACATTATCCCCCGGCTTCACCTCTCCCTCGCTGAAGCCCGAAGCCAGGTCTACCTGTGTCTTGAATTGCACATCAAAGGGCAGCACATCTGCAGAGACCTCATTGTTGGGATTGATCATGTACGCCACTACTTTTGCAGTGGGGCTCATCTGTGGAGTTACAGGGATGCTTATATCCGATTCGCTGCTTGTGGCAGAATATACTGTCCTGCCGTTGGCAAACACATCATAGAATACAGTTCCCTTGTTGGTGGAGTACACTTTGAACGTGATGGATTCACCCACTTTCGGAACTCCCTCGCTGGTCTGGCTGATGTGTATGAAACTGGCGGAAGGTGAATATACAGCGTTGAGGTTTGCGTATGCATAAGCATCCTGCACGTCTACTGAAAGGTCAAGTGCCTGAGCATTGGCAGGCACATTATAAGTTAGCAGGTACGTGCCGTTCTGGGTCTTTATAGTATCCTGCTGCGTCTCCTGATTGTAATTCTCATCAGTGAAACTTGCAGTGATACTTACATCGGTATCTACAGGTTTACCTCCGGGGTCCTGGGTCACGAGCAGCACCTGCAAAGGCATCCCGGGTTTTATGGAATTAGACTCGGGTATGAGTTTCAGTACTACAGGCGACTGGGCGACAGTGAGCAGCTGTGTGGACCTTTCACTGTGACCTCCGGTATCGGTTACAGTTATATTTAGCATAAGGCTTCCTTGTCCCTCTGCACCGTAAGTGCCCGCTGCATATCCCACCTCCGGCAGTTCAAGATCCACTGAACCGTTCTTGAGCGCAGATGTGAAGGTGGCATATTGTTCCCAGGTACCTACGTAGCGCATGGCATCTACGGTCACATTGCCTTCTACAGTTTTCCCGAAGAAATATTCTGCAGATACAGAGCCTGTCACCGGTTCAGATACAAGGAACCAGTCTTTAGGAGTGGTGACCTGTACATCGAATTTGGGCAGCACGTATTTTTCCACGCGGATGTCGACTTCTGAACCGGAACTGCCTGAAGTGGCTTTTATCTTCCATGTACCCAGATTGAGTTCTGATGCCAGGGGCAGGTCAAAGTAGGTTACACCATATTCATTGGAGGTGAGGTTCTCTTTGAATACCTTGACACCCTTTGCGTCAGCGATCTCCACCATGGTCTGTTGCTCAACAGGTAACAGATTATTGTTTACAGTGAGCAAGCGGCCGTGTATTGTCTGTCCGGGTTTGTAGATGGGTTTGTCGGTTTCGATAAAGATGGGATTGTTCCTAATTACTTGTAATGTGGTCGTGAACTCTGTATCTGAACCTGCGGGTTTTGCGGTCAGAGTGTACTGCCCTTCTTTTATCTCTGGCACTTCGAAGGAAGCCACTGCATTACCTGCATCTGAAGTTGATGCCTGTACCAGTGGGATAACCTTATTGTTCGCATCTTTAAGCGTGTAATCCACACATCTGACAACAGGCTGGCCTTCATTGAATGCAGCCATGGTCACAGCACTTTCCCCTCCTGAAAAAAGTGTCTTAGGTGCAAGTATCAGGAACTCATCACCTGAAAACGATGCACCATCACTGCATTGACCTGCAATGTTGGAAGGCAGGTCTTTTGAGTTCAAACATCCTGAAAGAAAGATAGAGATCAACAATAGTGATAACAGCAGAAGTCTTGACCTTTTTGACATGGTAGTTACTCCCATTCTTGCATTTATATGTTAGAGTGGGTTAAACTGCTGTATATACTTTACTTAAACTTCAAAAGAGTTCGAAGTTATCACACTGGGCAAACAGTGATGAACTCATTTGTGGTGCATACCAAATTCCTACATCTCAATGAAACTATCCAGTATGCTGTCCAGAAAGCTTTCTTTATAAGATATGAGAAGCTCGGCTCTGTAGAAAACATATTAAAATCAATATTATGGCTTAAAATATCCGTTGCTGAACGATAGGTTCTGATGCATTTAGTAGAAATTCCAATCTGAATATTTCCTCGGAAAAAGAGAATTTCTACAGAGCCCAAAAATCTTCAATTATTATGTTCAAATTATCGAATTTACGGTCTCTTATAGGCGGTTCGATACCCTAATGGAAAAAAAATAAGAAGGTTTAAATATTTGCTCACAACACATATTTCATGCCATATTTATTGTCAAGGCTCTAGAAATAACACGTCACATTACAATAAGTATTTCATATAATGTATACATTATTCGTATAAATGGTGAAATGGTTGTTTATAATAATGAAATAGGAAGGTTTGTACAATGGGAATGCAAATGTTATCGTCAAAAATTCTCAAATCTTTATTATTTTGTTTTGTTCTGCTAGTAGTAGTCTCAAATGCATATGCATTGCAGGTGGAAGTTGATAGTAGCACTCCTGACGAAGTAGAAGAAGGAGAACTTGTTGATTTTACAATGGTAATCACAGGAATACCCCTTGCTGCGGATTATATGTCTATTAACAGTGATTTGCAAAAGAACGGTACTGATCCGATCTTTACCTTTACAGACCTCAACATTTCTTCTGATTCAAACATCTATGCGCTTCCTTTAGATGGAACAACAAGTTCACTTACTATACAAGTTAAAGGAAGGACACCGACTATCAAGACTGTAAAGCAAGTTGATAAGGTAACTCTGATCAAATTCGATCCGAAAAGGACAGGCTATGCATATTATCGTTTACAATTCACAGATGAGAGTAATAATCCAATAGGAATAGGAGATACAAGAACATTTTCGGTTTCTGTTCCTGAAATAGATCAATTTGGGGAAAAACTTGACACCATTGAGGATCCATTTGTAAGAAAATATTTGCAGGGATTATTTGATAAAGGATTGGTCAACGAAGCAAACGAGCTTTCTGATCATCTAAACTCAAGGAATGAAGGTCGGACCGTACCCCTTCTCTGGACAGCAATTGGTATTATTGCAGTAGGAGTAATTGGACTAATAATTGGAATAAGGATGGGCAATTCTGAGGAGGATGGAGAGGAATGAACTCAAATAATATTGCTGCACCTTTGCAGCTTCCGGTAGATTTGACAATAGTTGGGGTTGGCGGCTGCGGTAAAAGGCTTGCTATGGAAGTGTGTAATAACGACTGGTTCTTACAACATTATTCAAATGATGGTAGAAGGCTGAAAGTCTACACGATGGATGCTGATGCGAATGAAAAGATCGGTGATGAACAACATTATGAAAATTTGCGCAAAAAGATAGCGGAATTAGGTGCATCAGGGAGTATAGAAAGTAAATTTTACTATTTACCTTCTCTTGCAAATATCGTTGAGGTATCTGACCTGGCAAGTAAGGAAGTAGCTGAAAAGGTTAAGAACAAAAGGTTAGAACCTAAAGTAACTACCTGGTGGTTGAACGATAACACCGAGGATGGCATAACTTTTGCAGACCTGGCAAAGATCGATCCCTTTGTAATGGATGACTTTGGAGGTGGGGTACATCGCAGAAGAGCAATTTCAAAAGCCATATTCTATAAGGTAATAACTGAGGGTGAAGCAAGCGGTTTTCCTACGTTCTCCAGCAGGGGTAGTGTAGCAATTATCGTAGGACTGGGGGGAGGCACTGGTTCCGGGATGTTCATAGACCTAGCAAGATATATCAGGGCTTTCAAAGGTGACTCCACACAACTATGCCTCTTCATAGTTTTACCGACAACCAGGGAAGGAGAAAAGGAGCAGCTTAATGCAGCTATTGCTCTGACAGAACTTGAATATCTAAACTTGCATGAGAGGCTTTTCAACAATATTGTAGTAACATCTTTAGGTCCCACAGGATATAAAAAAGGAGAAGAAGCAAAGGAAGAGGTACATGAGTTTGATTCCATGTTCCCAAATGTTTTTGTCAATTTTTTCCACATTGAAAGAGGTGACATCAACATAAGTGATGCAAAAGGCCCGTTCTCATCGTTTATTTTTGCAGATTCCCACATAATAGAATATCCAATAGAGGAACTCAAGGTACTGAAAAGTCAATACGAAAAGGTTATTAATGAACTTGAAATGATTGTGATCTCCAGGAAAGAACTTAACCAGTACGTTTCTGCCTTCCTTGAGAGGTATCACTCATTCAATGAAATGCCACCTACAAGAGAAGACTTTGAGTATCTAAAAAAGGAGTACAAAAACATTGAAAACGTCTTGAAGAATGAGATTGGGAAACTTCTCAACTACAAGAGTATGGATACCATCGAATACTTCATTGCAAACCAGATACCTGCAGAACTGCAAATGGACAAGATAAAGAATTTTGATGATATGATCGAGTATCTGAGCAAGGTCAAGACCGGATCAATGAATGTCAAAGAAAATGAGCTGACAGATGAGAACGATAAAAAACTGGCGAGACTAATCCCAGAGGCTTTACAGAACTTAGAAGAAACTGCTCGTCTTTTCAAGAAAGTATCTGGCATTACCGATGAAACTGCCAGATCATCTTTGTTGGATATCCTTAAAGGAAACCAGAGTGTGATATCCAGCATCAGTGACCTGGATGCGAAGTCTAAAAAGTTGAAGGATGAAATCAAAGACCTTGAAAAGAATCGCATTGTGCAGGAAGAGGAATCACAGGATGCAAAAAAGCTTCGGGAACAGATAGACAGGAAAGTAGATCAAAAGTTCTTTGATGTTGATAAGGATATTGAGAATTACTGTACTCTTAAAAAGAAGATCCATTCCTCTTCTGAAAAAGAAAAAGAACTAAAAATGAAGATAGACCAGTTCATTTCCCAGTTCAAGAGCGAAGAGATAAAGGCCCGGGATAAAAGTAGTTGGTTGAGGGAATCAAACGTTTCTGAGATCCAGCAGGACATCAAAGGTTTATGGGGCGAGAACGATCAGAGTTTGGATGGTCTTGTAAGTTTCATAGATGCTATTGCCATGTATTATTTCTATGACTCTGAACGGAAGAACCATGAAAAGGGTGGCGGCCTCGTAAGCCTTATCAAGGGCGATAAGAAGAAAAAGATACGTAAATCTGAGGCATTGAAAAAAGAAAAGGAAGATTACATCAAAACCAATGCCAAGTACTGGAATATTCAGATCAACAGCCCGTTTGAATTCTATATTCCAGAAGATTTCGTTAACAGTGGATTAAAGAAGAAAGCAGAAGATGCCAAAAAACAGATGATAGATGCATTCCTTTCAGACCTGATGAAAGACCAGGTAGATATTGATCAGCTCAATTCTCTCTTTGATCTTGATAAAAGTGAATTGCGTAGGAGTTTACGCGAGTTCTTAACGGAAGCATATCTGAAAAAAGATGGGTATTACATAAAGACAAAGGAGATCGAAGGACAACTGAAGAATACTCAGGACCAAATTGATACGAAAAAGGCTTTGTCTGAGATGATGTCCAGTGTTGATGAACTACATGAGAGGACATTCAATTCCAGAAGGGATTTGAATAAGCACTATGAGGTATTTTATGATCACCTCAAGAAAATCAGTGAGAGAACAAGATTACAGAACAAGACCCACAAAAGCCTTTATAGGACAAAGACAGGCGATATCAATCCAAAGATCCTCTCTCTTATTAGCGACATGTCCAATCTGACCAGCCTGGATAACGATGACAGCGGGAAGAATGAACTTGAAAAGCTTGTTCATGAGGTAAAGGCAACATACCCCTCACTACTTGAAAACTATAAGCTTGGAATACATAATCAGATGATACCCATTTCTGCCACTGAAAAATGGAGCTTTGGTAAGGTGGGGCTTGTTGTAGGTTCAACTTCAGCATTCATCTGTTCATCTGTCGCTAATAGTTCAATAGCTAGCGATATAAATGGTATGATGGCTCTTAAGAACGCGAAGGATGCTCATGTTATAACACATCGGCATGCAAAACCCTGGGAGATCACTCTTACATTCTTCGCAGCCGCAAGTTTCGTTGACAATGTTTCTCCATTGACATCTGGTGGTGGCTACTGGAAGATATACGAAACAAAGAAAGATAATATCCTGCATCATGTATTGAAAATGCAAGAAGGCTATTATCTAACCCGGAAAAAGTTGCTTGATCTGAAGGACGCTGGAGAGATAGCTAACACTGAAAGAACAGGGGCAAATGTAATCTCGCAAGTCGAAGAACTGTACGAGATGAAAAAGATACAGGAAGCATTTAAGTAAGGTGCATCTGTATGAGAATCCGGGGCAGGCCAAATTTATTGCAGCCGACGTTGGTACTGATATGTTTAGTACTTTCCAGCTTTCTTCTTAGTTCGAGCGGTTACCTTATCAATGCATTCATGCCATGGTATTTAGCTATGGTTTTGAGTTTTGTAATTGCCTTGCTCATATCCAGCGGTATAGGGATGCTCTTTGAAGAAAGATCGAGATTCGGTGGCATACTATTATTGGCTGCCTTTTTACCCAATATTTACTTTTTGTCAAAATATCCTATATTGAGACTTGACGGCCTATTTCCTGGTTTGATCATGGGTGTGGGTTTGATCGTTCACTCCTTTGTTAACAACAGATTTGATTCTGTAGCGAAAATAACCCGCAAATTTGTTCGATTTTACATTTTTGGAATGGCTGTTTTCCTCCTTTACATCATCACACAATTGATGGCAACAGAAGATATTAGCGACATTCCTACCTATATTACCACAGGTTCTAATGACATATTTTCTCTTCTTGTGAGTATTTTTGCTTTGGTGGTCTTGTCCTCGATCCTTACAAAACATATTCGTGGGATCAAAGCCTCTGATGTGTTTGTATATGGTCCCTCAAGGTCTGGAAAGACGTTATTGCTAATTGCACTCTACAACCAATTCGTACACAACTATTCCGGGAAGAGGAAGGAGGTAATCATTTCTTCATCAATGGATGAAGATTACTACCGTATCGAGAATATGCTATCGGAATTGCATGTTGGAAAACCTCCAAAAAGCAATTCTCAAACAGACCTGGCACTTTACATTCTCAATGGAAAAATGGGTCTAAAACCCATTGAATTCACTTTTGTAGATTATGGAGGCGAATACACAGAGCGTTTGACACCTGATGAATATGAGAAGGCTTTATCGGAACTAAGTTCAGCCCTTAATGGAATTAATCCTCCTCTTCTTCGCCAAAAGATCGATGATCCATTTTTTTTAAACGAACTTAAAGATAAATACGCTGGCGAATTGGCATATACTGTTCAGAACCTTGTGCTGGCGTACATTTATAAGAAGTTCCAGAATGCAGGTAAAGTGGTATTTCTGGTAGACGGTGACCATATTATCAATTATCACGAAGATGGAGCTAAGGAACTAACTCGCCTGTTTGGGCAATATTCCAGAATAATGGAACTTTTCGGTGAAGGAAAGTCATACGCCATTGTGGTCACGAAGGCAGATAAGATCAAAGATATATCTGATATCATGGAAGATTCTCCGGAGGCTGCAGATATTGAAAAAGAAATATTTGAGATGTTGATAGGGATCGATACTTTCAAAGAGATCCAGAACCGGGCTTCAAAAGAACCCATCCATTTCTTTATAGTCAGTGCTAATGCCATCATGAAAAAATCTGCTAATGAAGAAGGACAAATTAAACAGATCTACCCATGGAGGATTGAGGAAATTGCAAAATTCGGGTTCTGATATTTATATCTACAATTCTACAGGCAGACCTCTGAATGCAGAGCTGAATGCAAACAAATACATAAGCCTGGCTAAGCAGCTTGATACAAAAAGAAATGCTCTACATTTTGGATCAACTGAAAAACAAGGTGAGTTTGTTCTTGGGTGCAGTCTCAGGGTAGAGAGAGTGGGTGGCAGGGAAGAGCGTGTAGTTTGTATTGCTGTTTATAATTCTGGATCAACACCAGAGATCATTGATCGTTTTTATAACAATGTTAAAGAAGCTATCAAGAAACTGGACAATTTCAATTACAAGATAATAGGCCTGTGGGAAGAAGGTGATCTTGATACCTTAAAGCAGGTATCTGTTCCAGAAGATATGATGAAATATGTTTTCGGAAAAGTACTCGCAGGGGACAAGGTCTCAATAAAATCAAGTAACCCTGTAGCCGGTATTTCGCTGATAAGGCAATTATCCGGATATATCGGATCATTACCACCTCTTAACATGGTGCTATCAGTATCTCAATACCCTATTGATAATCTGGTGTCCATAAGTCCCATGGAACCAAAACCCGATTTTGAACTTGATTCTGAGAATCTAATATGGAAACAGATACCTGACTACAAGGATTATTATCTTCTTTTAGCAGACACTCTGGTTAATTTCCCTCTCGATGTCCAACAATATAGGCACTTGAATATGGATAGTTTGTCGACTTACATCAAAAACAGGGCTTTCCAGGAATACAGAGACCAGATCCTTGAAATATTTATTAGTACACCTGCATCAGTAAATAAATTTTTCGAGCTGTACATAAATCAAAAAGAAGCTGTGGATACATTTGTACGCCATTGGTCAAGCTTAACCACTCAGCCTTTACCTATAAACGACAAACTGTCTGGTTTGGTAATACTTATCTGTAGCAAAAAAGACAACTCTTATCCTTCAAATCTCGATTTCTTAAATTCGGAAAGTGAATATCTAAGAAGAATATATACTAATATAAGAAGTCCGAAAGGAAAGAAGGCAGTGGATATTGACCTTCTAAAGAACAACATATTTTTGAGTTACGCTATCAAAGATACCATCACCAGAATATATAAAGAAAATGACATTGAGCTTTTGAATGCCCTTTTTAGCGTTTCTTTACGTGATGATTATACTAAAAAAGGGAAATTTAAAAAACTGATTGATGACGATTTACATTCTCGCTATTACGAAGACTTGTCATCTCTCCTTAAAACCATTGCCAATAATATGGATGGAGCACCAGGCGATGGTGGTAAGGTGTTTTTTGAGTCCTTAATACCAATAATTCGTAACAGAGGATATTATTTCTCTGATGATCTGAGTAAAAAAGA
>AMWB02067354.1_pt1 | contig 25805 bp, 28 predicted proteins | sample 200311 | NCBI WGS metagenome assembly AMWB02 (sample SAMN02737377, study PRJNA173069) | bioreactor metagenome | biome: anode biofilm in microbial fuel cells | place: USA: California | collected 2010-12-16 | reverse complement strand
GGTTCCGGGTTGCAATACTGCATTTACGTTCTGTTTCAAGCCATTCCAGAAAACCGACAATCATCACATGGGTCAACGTATCCATGTTCAGCTTTTCGACAGGTATCTCTCTCTGTTCCTTGCAGTAACGGAGCAACAGTTTAAAGGTATCACGGTAGGAGGCGATTGTATTTCTGCTGGCATTTTTCTGCCGTGGTAGATACACGGACAAGAAGTTTGTGAGGTGGATAGCAAAATCAGTAGGTTTCATCGCCATCACCTCTCAGCCGTGGAATGATATCGGGGTAACAGCCTTCAAGTTTAATAGCTATGTCCGGAAAAACGTCAGCTGTCATCCTAAGGTAATAGGCTGTTTCTTCAAAGGAATCATGGCCCATATATGTTTTCAGTACAGGAAGATATGCAGCAAGGTCTTTTCCCTGCAAAACCCATTTTTTCAGACAACGGCAGGCATATGTATGACGAAAATCTTGTACTCTGGGTCCTTTTCCCCTCCCTCCGTGAGAAGTGCCGGCTCTCCATAGAAAACGCCTGAAATTGTGGTAGACGTTCCCTATTGTCATTGGTTTTCCAGTTAATCCTGGAAAAAACCAATCAGATTCTTTCGAGAGTCTATGCACATTTTCAGAGTATTTCCTGCATCGTTTTGTAAGTTCGTCAGACATCGCAACCAGACGGCTATTGTCCTTTTTTGAATGATGAATGGTCAGTATGCCTGCATCCGTATCCACATCTGCTACCTTCAGGAGCCGTGCTTCCGAGGAACGGAGGCCACAGGCATAAACCATCCGAAAGAATACCGGCATGATAAAGTGGCGATATGGGCATTCACCGACATAGTGAGATTGATCTGTCTGATGAAAAAATCGCTGTAGTTCATCTTCCGTATAGATGTGGGGGAGATACTGCTGTCCTTTCGGGTAATATCCTTTTGGAAGGACGTATGCACCAACCCCAACATCTTCCATGTATACAGCAAGCTGCCGTAGAATAGAGGATCTTGCACACTGGTTGGTTTGTGATTCGTGATTTTTTTTTGAGCACCAATCCAACACTATTTCCTTTGTAAGGGTTGATGTTTCAGGATATTTTCCCCCAGTAAAAGTCGAAAATCTTAACAGGTGCTTTGCTTCTGCCTCATATTTATAGCCAATCGCTTGCTTCAACTGAACGTGGTTTTTGATGTGCTCTGCAAAGGGACCTTTGAATAAATAGTTTCTCATAAGCACACCTCCGGAGTATCCAGGCAGCATTCTCTCAGTTTATTGATATCCACCTTCAAATAAACCGCTGTAGAGTCTGTGTCTGTGTGACCAAGGATATCCGAGATGACCGCAAGCGGAGTGCCATGCTCAAGCATTCTTGAAGCAGCCGTATGGCGAAGAGAGTGCATGCCGCGGTGCTTTTTAAAAGTCGGCAGATGTGCTATCCGCATATAATCGCGGATTAGCTGACACAGATGATCCTTTTCTGAAAAAGGCAGAAAGGGTGCGAGATGCCTCACAAATACAATTGGAGAATCCACTCTTGGTCTGCCATATTTCAGATAATCGATAACAGCCCATCCAACTTCGGAAGGAATCGGCAGGGTTACTGTTTCCCTTGTTTTTGACTGGGTAAATATCAACTTCTTCGCTTCCCAGTGGAAACACCCAAAAGTAAGATTTTTGATATCAGTAACTCGGAGACCTAACACGCAGGCGAGAAGGATAATGGCATAGTCCCGTTTTCCCTTTGGATTCCCGCGGTCAATGGCGGCTATCAGTGCACCCAGCTCTTCTTTGGTCCAGACGGATGGGATACGTGTCTGTTTACGAGCCTGAATCATCGGTATTTTAGAAGCCAGATCTGTTCTCAGGATGTCTTGTTCCTGCAGATACCTTAAAAAAGAACGTATAGAACAGATGTTTTGCTCCACGGTTTTATAGGTATATCCGGCCAGAGTCCTTATATACCCGTTGACAACAGGAACTTCGATGTCATGGCAATCATGGATTCCTTGGGACACGAGATAATCCATGAATCGTTCCGATTGCTTCACGTAATGATCGACGGTTACCTTGGAATAATCTTTGTGTTCGCAGTGCTTTTTAAAGCGCTTGCTGATATCTATGTAATAGGAATCTGTGAGCAACTTCCGATGTTTATAATATCTCCTCAGAACAGTACGATGGAGCTGGAAGTCTCCAATCATACGGATGATACGGAGTTCTTGTGTATCCTTCTGGGATAATTTTTTGTCAACATCCTTTTCAAGAATCTGATAGTGGTGTTCGACATAGTCAATCCCGAGCTGTTCGGAATAATAGATTTCATGCCGTTCTTCAGCGAACTGGATGATTTTCTTCCAACGGTTGCGGTAAAAGATCATGGAGCCTTCCGTATAACCGAGTCGTAATAGCTCCTGGTCCAACTCTTGTAGTAGGTCTTTCAGTGGCTTCTTTTGCATAAGAAATGCCTCCATTAATGATTTTTTTGAGCTTTTGCTCATTTATCGTTAACGGAGATTATGCTAAGTAAATCGACAAGAATCTCTTGAATTGTCTGGCTTTTTATGGATTACTTTGCATAATTACTTTCTTTGCATAAGGCGGTTTATGCAAAGCTTTGCATAAACCACCTTGAGGGGTGCCATCGTCGCTTATTGTCACGCTTCCATCCTCTGCTACCCCTGCCTTAAGAATACGCTTCACCATGCGCTGAATCCGTTTGTCACCAACCCGATGTGCCAGAAACTTTAACAGCCATTCCTGGTTCACATTGTCAAAGAAGCCTTTAATATCCGCTTCGACAATATGGTTGATCGGTTTACGTTCCATCGTCAAGCTCAAGGTTTTGAGGGCATCATGACAGCTTCGGGCAGGTCGGAATCCGTATGAGTCTTCTATGAAATCCTGCTCATATATCGATTCCAGAATGCGAACAAGGCCAGCCTGAACAAGTTTGTCTTCAAAACACGGTATTCCTAAGGGGCGTTCTTTGGCACTGCCAGGTTTTGGAATGTACGTCCGCCTGACAGCTTGTGGAATATACGCCATCCGATGCAACCTTTCTACCAGACTTGCCAGATTGGTCTCCAGATTTGCAGCGTACGTTTCCTTGGTCATTTTGTCGATGCCGGCGGCTGCATCCTTCCGTAGCCGCTGAAAACATCCCCGCAACAGTTCCTCATTCATCAGATGATATAAACTGGTGAACTTAAATCCTGGTTCCTTACGGGCCTTCTCTGCTATGCGGCGCAATTTCGTTGCCACTGGTTCCCCGCTTCTGTGAACGGCCAATGTCTCCTCACACCACGCTCCCATGTGTAGCCTCCTTTCCTCCAGCAGCATTACCCGCCTTCATAGGTACTACGAGACTATCCGACTCCCTGTGTCTCATTTGCCTTCCTCCCTCTTCAGTTGTCCGGCATACTCTCGATACTCCGAAAGAATCACAGGGCCTCCCGGGTTCCCGTCTAGTCACAATGTCAAACATGCCATGGTCTCCGACCCCGGGAAGCAGCCAGCACCTTGCCTTTAACGGTGATGACTATATTGACTTCCATCTATGGAAAAATGTCGTCCTTCCAATAAGGAGAATTACGGGGCTCAATCCCTTCAACCTTTCGGCTTACGGCCTATCTGCTTGCTATCCTACGCTTAAAACTTTATGTTACCATAAAGCCTCCAAAGACTCGCTACCCGGTGGTTGGCCGACCTTCCGGGACGGGATTCACACCCGCTTGACTACACGACCTTGCCCGGCCGCACTCCATATAGCTCCTATCCAGATGAATTGTAGGCTTACCATACTGGTTTGCCTTCTCCTGGGTCAGAAGGCTGCCAGCCGCCAAACTTCCATGAGTGAAAATCACAGTACCATCAGAATCGAACACATTCTTTTTAGTACGCTTGGGATAAGATTTGGTAGGCATTTCCCGGAGGTTATATTTCATGGAAAGTACACCAACTTCGGTAAGTCTTCCTTTAGGGATAGGTTCCGGATTAGGTATCGTTTTATTGAGTCCCAAAAAAAATCATTCTTGAGGTTGCTTTAAAGTTATGTCCAAGAGCTTTACTGACTTGTCGAAGGTTTTCCAACCGTGCTGTTCTCCTGATGGTATAAAATAGGTCTCATTAGAGTTGAGCAATCTGCGGTCTTCACCTATAAACATTTCAATTGGACCTTCCAATACAATGCCACACTGATCAAAAGTATGTTTATGTCCAGTATCTTCCTTTTTTGCACCAATTTCCATACATACCATGATCAGGTTATGTCCCAATTCTGCCTTGCTCTTAATTCCGGGTCTGAATTCTTCCAAAGTTAAGTTGACTAAGTTCCAGAAAGCCATTTTTTCCTCCTCTTAGTGGTGCGATAAGGAACCATAAGAACATGATAATATCCATCGTTTAACCGGCGACATCAGCTCCAGTCTGTCCACCTGAAATGATCTTTTTCAACATTTGATAGTCGCCCCAATACATCAGGAACTAAAAGATTTTTATCTCAGTTTTCGAACCAATTCTAGGTAGTTATCAATTAGCTCAGCTTCTGGGTTACCATATGTTTCCATTAAGAATGATCTACCTGCCTGCTCGTCAAGGTCGATTACTTCATGAATTGACGTGAGGTTGAATATTGCATGGGCCTCATCAACCAATTTTTCGATTTCATCAGTTGGCATTCGTTGCTCCGTTAGTAGTTTTTTAGATGAGCTGTTCTGATATTATTTAAGAATAGATAAGCAATCTGACAAATTTCTTACATTAGAAAAATGGAGTGTTGTTTTTCATCGGACTTAACCTGAGTGTTTTCAGGAACAGCACTAGACAGCAATGAGAGCAAAAAACTATGGAAATTTTATGCATGATACTTTTTTTGCGCCAAATTCGATGAGCATTTCAATAATCTACATCATGCAATTGGTGCAGAACTCAACAAAACGATATCAGTTCCGGTTTGTCCAGCGGATATAATTTCTTCAACATTTCGCTATTTCTATGAGGTGCCTGAAGGCATTTCTCTCCTGATCTGCTCGATCTTTGCCATTAGTTCTTCCTGGGTAATAATACCTTTGGCGACAAGTAGGTCGATGAGCGCCTGGTTGATCATGATTTCCATGTTCAAGGCTTCACGGAGTGGAATGATATCTTTGGGATTTGCTTTATTTGCCATTTTTTTCCTGCCAATTGTGATAGAGGAGGCACACCATCATAAAACGACATTCTTCTAAAAAAAGAGAGGGCTCGATTCTTGAAAAAGCAGAAGTTATTGCAGAAGATTAATAAATCTTATTTGCCACCCCATGGCATGATGGGCACCGTGGAAATCGAATTTTGAGGACTTCCTTCAACAAGCTTCTTGCTGACAGCCAAGTAGATCAGGGTGTTGTGTTCTTTATCAAACATGCGGATGACTTTGGTGTTCTTAAAGAAGATACTGGTTTTCTCGCTAAAAACATTTTCCTGCTTGGGTAGTTTTTCAGGCAGAGCAATGGGACCAGTCTGTCGGCAAGCTATGGAGAAGCGCGAAGGATCTTCGGTGAGACCGACTACACTACCCCAACCACCCTTTTTGGCCTGACTGATATGGCAGGTAACTCCTTGCACTTTTGAGTCCTCAAAAGCTGATACACAGACAGTATCGTTGGGACTTAAAAGTTTAAATGTCGTATCTAAGCAACCTATTTCGTTGGCATAGGTCAAATTCATCCCTGCCAATAGCACACAAAAAAAAAGCACCAAAATTGTAACTGAATCTTTCACATTCTACCTCCCATCGTCTTCAACAACATATAAAACCAGAGCCTGCAAACACTGCGCTTGAGAATAATATCATACCACTTTATACCTGCTCCCCCTGAACCCGGCAACATTCAAGATCTCTATCTCATTGTCTTGTATAAAATTTGTCGATAAACCAGCAGCTTCTTCCATAGTGACTATCCCCTATATTTAGATGAATCATAGGCTTGCAATTGGATCGCATTCTTCTGTGCCAATAGACTGCCACCGCCTCCTGTCATTGTAAGATCTTTGTGAGAGTCCATTTATATACTCCCATAACAAACGAACCCAAGAGACCTAATTCAACAGGAGTGTGGCCAGATGAACGAGGCACAGCAAGAAGATTTATTTATTGAATGGAGTCTTTACGAAGATCTTGCCAGGAAAGAAATGGTCAATGAGTACCAGGAACTACGAAAATTGCGGAACCGTGAAGACAGTTTTTTAGATTTTCTCAAAGAGAAACTTGAGATTGAAGGGTATTGGAAAATGGTTGGGTTGGTATAGCAACATCCACTATCGGGGTATTTATGCAGACACCAACACAGGATGAGGTTCTTGATGAAAAAAAATGGAGCGAGCTAACGGCATCTGAAAAGCTAGAAATTATTGCTGCATTTCACAATGAATGTGGCGAAGATGTAACCTTGGACGAATGGAGTGATTTTATAAACAAGAATCAATTGAAAGATTTTTAATGGGCGGAGTCGAGCGGGGTGTGAAGTCTTTGCTGCAGGGTAAATTTACGCAACATAAAATACATTGTGAAAACATGTGGTTAATTCGTCTATTGATCAATGCGTTGTTTTGCGCTGCATTTTCTAGCTTCTTTATTTCATTAACTTGTTGATTTTACGGACGTCATGCTGCTCGATTTAACTTTATAGGGTTGAATTGTCGGAGAAATCGACAACGGAAATACAGTAACTTAGGCGCCAGAATAAATTTACCCTGGTCTTTGCTGGCTGACTGATTGATACGAAAGTATCAACTTTTGAGATTTGAAGAAATGATGCAGGGCAAAAAGGAATGCATCACCAGCGGCACACGTAAACTTGCCAGCGTCAGCGCCGCCGTGCTTCTTGCCGTCTGGTGAATGCTTTTGTTATCTCATGTACAGTAAATATGGGTCTTCCGACTGAAGCGTACTTGGTTTTGGTGCAAGCAAAATAGTTAGCAGATATCACTATGAAATCATAAGTAATTTATCTCTTTGCTTGCGTGCCTGAGATCAACATCTAATTATCAAAAATTGCAATTTTTTACGAAAATAATATTGAGACTATTTTGTGTGTTTTTAACTGGTTAATCTGTTTTCAGAAGAAAAACTCTATATTGCATTTTCTTCTGAAAACAACATGTTGTCTAAAGTACGCTTCAGTCGGAAGAACCGTAAATATTTACTGAATCAATTCACTATTACTCGACAGGATTGTTTTCGGTCCACTTGGCCATCATCTCCAATGGTAAAAAACGCGAACCAATAATTACTTTCTCTTTATTTATAATTTCAATTAAAATAGTATCACTGGTAAATCGTTTTGGTAAATTCCGGCAAAACTTTCTATATGAAGGAAAAGTTAAATTACCATCAAAATTGCCAATAGCAGGACAGCAAACTTCTATATTTTCAACTTTCAACTTTAGCTGTTTGGAAGCGTAACTAAAATTGATGTCGAAATCTTCTACTGACCAATCAAATTTTTTGTCTAGGTAAGCAATACAGAAACGGAAAAATTCTCGATCGACATGAAGTGTCGGTCTATTTAACAATTCTTTAAGTTGTTCATTCCAATTCCTGGCTGCAAATTCTTTCCCTAATCGTAAATCTTCAGGCATATCTAATGAATTGAACCAAGATTCCCAAGCATTATATATAATAGAAAGAATGACTATTGGCTCAACATGATCTGGGATTTTCGTTTCGTAAGGTATAGGAATTGTATCGTAATTCGACCAGTTAGCTGAAAACATTAACATCCAACACCCAACCCATGGACCAGCGACGACTTCAAGTGGCCCCCAGGATCGCTTAAGATTCCCAAAGCGATCCTGCTCATTAAAATTAAGCACTTGTAGTGTTTCTTCTATGGGATATATTTTGGCAAGGTTCTTCGAAATATTTTCGAAATTTAGTGGTCTATTTGTTGCGAGATATCCTAATGTCATTTTCACCTCAATTATATTTAGAGTTACCAGATATCCGACAAAAACACCCTACTCATTTACACATTCCCGATGAGCTCTATACCCTGCTCCCACAGCTTCCTGATATGACTCCAATTTGACAGTGCAGTTTTTACAGTTATAATCTCTGCAGGTAGGACCATGAAAAACATGACTCCTTCTATTACCGTGATAAACAATTGACCCTCCTGCACCGGCAACAGCAGCTGAAGTGGCGGCAACAGAAACATTCCCACTCCCATTACCATTCTTTCCTCTGCGTTCTGCTCGCCATTCCCAAGGAGGTTGAGGATTTTTATCTCCCCAAAGTCCAATCTGCGCATCTCTTGCAGTCTCTTAGAGCCGTTCCATATGCAATATTTTCTCTAAACCCACCCATAACCATTCCTGATGATCTCTTCGTTTAAATTTGCATCATCTATATATACAAAACCAACTGTCCTGCCATAACGATCAACAGTTTCCTTTTCCACCTGAACATTCTTCTTGTAGATCATCCTTGAGGTGAATTGCTTAGCATTTTTTCCGTATGCTTGACCACCTTCGGGAGTATCAACAGCAGATAATCGAATTTTGATCTGCTCATTGCCGGGAGTCAGAATTGTAATTGTATCACCGTCAGCTACCTTGATGACTTTTCCATTGATAGTTCCTGAGCAAACAATTGAGGGCAAAAGCAACAGGACCAGGACAAGCAATCTACATATCAAAGCCTTAAGCATTTACAGTTTCTCCCGGTCTGTCTGAATGTGCCACTGTTGTCATCGTGGTTCCAAGAAAAAGAGAGTTGACTACCCTCATAAGAAACCAAAACATCAATAAGGGAAGAACTAATACCTGAATAACGAAGATCCCCAAATAAAGAAAAGTCAGTCTCAACAGATTTTCAATGATGGTACCCTTGTTTTCCATGATGACCTGAATGGTGTTTTTGAAATCTACAGATTTTTCTTTGATATAGGAGGCACTGCCCCCTATTGTTCCCCAAAAACCATCCAACTTGAGCACACTTACGTCCTGTAATTGAACAATATCAACAGTACTTGCAGATAATTTTTCGTTAGCCGCTGCAATTTTATCTTCAAAAAATGTCGCCTGAAGAAACTCATTGGCTATAGATGATATTGGGAGACAGAAACGGGCAATAGCTGCTATCACAAGGACACTCATCAATATTTTCTGGAGCTTCAGTACCCTTGTATTTTTGAACCACATAAGGCATGACAGGAATAATAATAGGATAGCAGAAACCTGTGGAACAATCGTAATGCTGATCTCATATGCAAGTTCTTGTACCCCTAATGAAGCAATTGACATGACCAGCACGTTTGACAACCGCTCTACCATGTCATTTATGGGATCAACTATTTGCCCTACTGCCAGAGATAATCCTATTCCTGCTGGTTCTAATTGTAAACTAGAATCCTGGATGACTGACACGGTAGCGTTGATTACTCGACAAACACCATAACTGACTCCTGCTTTAGTGATGGACTCTTTGAAATATGAATCTGCTGTTGAATCTATTCCCGGAATTTGTACCCCCGAAGAAAAGAATAGTACGATTGAAAGCAAAATCCCTATGACGAATTTTGTGGTTGTTTGTTTGGTCTTAGTGTCCATAATTATCAGATGCCTTTTTATTTCTTAGGGTTCCCATTATACCGAGCATGCCTTCTTGAAAATTCGTACCACTCTATATTCAAGTCTTCTCCAGGAAACCTTGGATACAACGAACTGTTTCGCATTGTTGCCATAGATTTGAGAACCTTCGGGACAGTCTACTCCAGCTAACCGAATTTTTATGCTCTCATTGTTTTGGTTGAGAACTGTGATCGTGTCGCCATCTGCTACATAAATCGTCTGTCCGGTAAAGCTGCTGGAAGAAGAATGGGCATTGGTTGAAATGATGAGTGACAGGAGAAGGAATAGAATGGAGAGATTTCGCATTGTTTTTTTGACTGAGAGATTTTTTCTGTATTGGTGATGAAAATCTTTGCACCTAATTTCAACAGCACCTGAAATTCCTACCGTTACAGTTCATTTGGATTGTTGCGACTCACATTTTTCAGTCAATTCTTTTGATATTTTTTTCATCATTTTTGAAATTGTTGGATCAAGCAGATCTTCGGTATGGCATTGTGGCCTGATATAACCAGCTTCTTTAAATTTTTCTAAAGTGAAAAGAAAATTTATGTATGTCTGTATCCGTTCACAACTTGTTGATTTTCTATTAATTTGCTTCTTGAAGGTCTCCTGAAACTTTTTGATTTCTTCTTCAATAACATCTTCGTATGCATCTTCAAAAAACAGTGCCGCAAATTCGTTTTGACTTAACCTAATTCTCTCCAACCACGTTTTTAACTCTAACTGTTTTATTGAAATACTTTCTTTATCCATGTCTTGTCCCCATTTGTCCCTAATGCTTTCTGTACAGTGTTCGAAAGCTGGGAGGCAAAATAAAAATCTAAAAGGAGTATGTACAATGACTAAAAAAACAAAACCAAAAACACTAATGACAGAAGAAGCTGTCAAACGAATCAAAAGTGCAACGGCTACAGCAGGAGATGGAAAAAATCGTAAAAAATCGTTTGCTGCAAGAGCTGAAAGAGCAGTAAGTAAAAGAAATAAAAAATAATTCTAAGACTGGGAGGTCAAAATGCCAAATACATCAGACATGAGCCAAGAAGAACTAGACGTTTGGTCAGATATCAATAACCCAAACAATGATGCCGACATGGATGACTGGGCAGATGTCCACAATCCAAATAACGATGACTATCTAGACAATTAACAAAGAGCCTCCCAGCTCTATGGGGTCAGGGCATTCGCCTGACCCCATTTTTTATTCATACATTAAAAGCCTTCTAAATAATTTCTGAACAATCCCATAAATTCGTCAGGAGCTTTTTTATACTCAGAAAAGCTATATTCCTTTTGTACTTTTCCGATCAATTCTATGCAGATATCTCTTTTTTGTTTATATGAAACTCTACTCATTGGAGTACTATCTGACGAGAGACATTGATCAACAAGAGCATATTCAATTTTAGTAGGGTATCTATTGGGTTCCATAATATAATCTTTGACCCTCTCACCACCTACTCCCATAGCAACAAGTAAAACTGCCGGGATCAGCTTTCTTGTAAACTTATATTTATCTAGCGGTTTGCTACAATGGCAACATTCTGTTCCACCTGAAACAACAATGTTATTTTCTTTATTGCATTTAGGACAGATCACTTTCATGTTCGTTTTTTCATTTTATTACGGCTATTTAATAAAAATAGATACTGACCAATATCTCCTTTACGACTTATAACTTGAATGCTGATTGCAACTAAAATTAAATATAGGAATGCTTACTCCCATAAATAAATTCACTTTTTTCGAAATTATTTTCTATCAGCATCTACAGCTTCTCTCAGTTTCTTTCCTACTTTAAAAAAGGGGAGCTTCTTGGCCTTTACTTCAATTTTTTCCCCTGTATTCGGTTGCCGTCCTATATAAGAATCATAATGTCTCACAGAGAAGGAACCGAAACCTCGAATTTCCACATTTTCACCAGCTATAAGCTTCTCACTTATAGTATCAAGAATAGTATCCAAAATATTCTGGGTTGTATCAATTGAAAATTTCAATTCTTTGGATAAAGACCTTAACAGCTCTGTTTTATTCATGATTTACACCAGTTTGATTTGTGATTTTCACTTCCAGGTTACTGAAATTAAATCCTCATAATTTCAAAAGAGTTTTATTCTATCACATCCGACTCATAAACATGAACCCCGACGACAGATTTTTCCCGAGCGACTTTCACCATGAATTGAGCAACTTTTTCAGCTTCAATCGGTCTATATTTTTTCAGCGAACCCAGCAAAAACCGTTTCAATAGAGGAGTCAACAGAACAGCTATTTTCTCACCAAGACGGAATTCTTCTCGTGGTCCCAGTAGCAGCGATGGTCGGATAATACGTAAATATGGATATCCCAATTCTCGCAAAGTTGCTTCCATTTCCCCTTTCGTCCGGTTGTAAAACACCTTTGAATCTTTATTGGCACCCATAGCAGAGATAACCAAGAATTGTTCAGCACCTTGTTTTTTTATCAATTTAGCAACCGTGACGACCAGAGTGTGATCAACCTTCTTAAATGCTTTTTGAGATCCAGCTTTTTTGATCGTGGTTCCTAAACAGCAAAAGACATCGTAAGCATGAATGTTTGACAGGTCGGGGCCAAGGTTTTCATATGTTGTTATGATTGTGTTGAGTTTACGGTGAGTTTTAAGGAGTGGTTTTCTCACAAGAGCGATTACTTTTGAGTATCTGGAGTCATCAAGGAGAGCTTGAAGACAGAATCCACCGACTAAACCGGTTGCTCCTACTATTAGTGCTTTACGGGTGGTCATTGTTTTACGGCTCCCCCTGATTGATGATCATTCCCGCTCTTCAGCCAGAGTGCTGCAATTGGGGAATCGGCCCTCACCTATTTTCCGATCGACAAATAACAATCTACTGTGCTGCGGTTTATACTTCTTGCTCATGTCTTCGCCCCCGTTTCTTTTTGCACGGTCATTATTTGTCCTATCATGCATAGTATCTTAGAAAACAGTGAATGGTTGCGAATGACAACCGAAAAATGACCATCCATGGAATTCTCAAAAAATTCTTAATAGCTTAAAAATATCATAAATACAGTGATTTGCCCAGCAGTTGCATTTATAGAAAATTATCGTATAATACAGCTCATTCATCTAATTACACTTTCCAAACATGATCTAATATTTTGATATTCAAAGAATAACGGCAAAAATTGAAGAAATGCCGTGCAGGATACTTGCGTCCTGTCGTTGGGAAATCAAAAATTTAGTTGTATTGCTTCCTGCGGTTGTTCCTGAGGCGCTGGGACATTTTTTATCACCATTTCGTATTATTCAATGAGGAGGTTTTCCATGCTCTGTGCCAGCTGTGTTCATTGGACGGTAGAACTCTTTTCTTATTCAGCGCTTAAAGAGCGTTGGACCAGCCTGATAGGGAACGTGATAACCCCCGGCTATAAAGACAAGTTCATAAAAGAAAGTGAAAAGCTGTCAGTTGATTTTGCCCATACGAGACTCTCTTTCAAGTATTGCAGTAAAGGCTGTCTCGATAGGTTCTACATCATGCGCAACCCTCGCGATGACCGGCCTAAGAAATTGGTTTCCAACTGCTCATCATACGCAACTTCCGCAGCAGCGAAAGAAGGTATCCCCGTCCCTGGACCCTTATGGGCTATTTGCACCACGGAATCCCATGGAACCTCACGGATAAGGGGGCAGGTTTTCTATCCTGGATTGTATGAAAACACAACGTACTTCCGGATTCCAGCACACCGTAATATTATTCTCCCGGAGCTCAATGCCAGCGGAATTTGTGTGATTTGTGACAGCCCTTTTCAGCATGGGATACGGGTACAGGAGGTCTCGCATTTTTGCTGTAACAAACATTACCTCGAATGGTGGAGAGCCCGTAATCCTGAGATGTTTAAAAAATTAAATAAGGAGTAAAAAAATATCCTGACTTTATCATGGAGAAAAAGTGATTTCAGGGCACAAAATAGAGTCATTTACAGCGAATTCAGTAAAATATTTCAAAATATTTTCACTACTTCCATGAAAACAAATAGTTATGCAGATCTAGCACACAAGAGTACAGGTCGCGACTTCATGGTGATCCCGATAGGACAGTATCTGTCTTATCACTTGTTGTATACCGTCTGATATTAAGTGGGGTATGGCTGCAATTGAGGTTCCGTTATTTTCTCAATTTTTCAACGGAGATGTTTATGAAAAAATGTTGCTTGAATTTTATTTTTTCCTTGGTTTTTGCAGGTCCTGCCAGCGGCGGTCAGTATCTTCTATATGAAACTCATTCTCGGTGGCCGGTCAAAACATATCTCCTGCAATGGAGTTCAAGTGACCGTTATCGATAATGAGTCCCTGCCTTACTCTGCCGAGGTAATGGTGTTCGAAGAGGATACTCATCTTATCCTGACAGCAGATAGGGAAATACACTACCAAGAGGAACACCCAATACGCTTGATGACGGATATAATGAATGCCGGAAAGAACAGACTCGGTTCTCTGGTTGTCAACGACAGAAGCTGGTATGCGGTGGTCATTGACGTAAATGCCGAAACCATGTGTCAGCCTCAGTCGGTTTCTGAAGCATACCTAAATGTATTTGCGCATCTTAAGAGCAAAAAAATCGTCTCTGCAGGAATGCATCTTCTAGGCCTTATCCACGGAAAAATACCGATCAATCAGGCGGTGAACCTCTTCCTGGGTGGCCTGCATACACAAAACATAAATTGTTTGAGACATATCTGGGTCGTTGTGCCGACGGCAGATATCAAAGCAACACGGAAGGCGATAGCCCAGCATCATTTGACAAAGATTGATCTGTGAACAGTACCTGTTGGAAATACTCAGGTTTTGCCAGAATATCCGGCAGCATAAAAAGATAAGAACTTTATATGGAGAACAACATGACATTGCCCTTCCAATTCAGAGATACCAATCGTCAATTCAACGCTACAGATATGCTCCCCTTCATTAAATCTATAAAAGCCGAGAAACCGGTTCAGCTAAAGAGTCTTGGCATCAAAGTGTCAGTGACCGGCATTTACGCTGAGACAACCCAGGTAATGCACTTTTATAATCCCAACCAAAGAGCCTTCTCCGGTGAACTGGTTTTCCCGCTGCCGGATAATGCGGTGGTCTGTGGCTATGCACTCGATATAGACGGCATTCTGAGAGATGGGGTGGTCGTCCCTAAGCAGGAGGCAAGAAAAATACTGGAGGCAGAGGAACGAAAAGGTGCCGACCCAGGTCTGGTTGAGCAAGTCCAGGGTAATGTTTACAAGATCAGAATCTACCCCTTTCCACCCAAGGGTACGAGAACAGTGAGCATCACCTATATAACCGAACTTACCGTCAGCGGCAATGAAGCTGCGTACCATCTCCCACTGAGTCATGCCGGCCAGGTAGAAGAAGTCGCTCTCAGGGTAAAAGTAAATCAGGCCCCATGCCAACCTGAAATAACCGGTGGGCAGGGCAATATGACTTTGACGGAATGGCGCCAGGCATGGGTTGCAGAGGCGTTACTGACCAAAGGATTAGTAACGGAGGACCTTCTCATTCGTCTGCCTGATTTGCCCGCCGAATTAGTCATGGTGGAAGAGATGGACGATGGAGATTGTTTTTTCTGTATAAGCACTGCGGGCCGTGAAAAAGCAGCAGTCGATAAGTGGGTGGCCAGAAATATAGCTATTGCTTGGGATGCTTCCAGCAGCAGAGTGCAGATAGAGCGTGATTTAGAATTTCTGAGTGCGCTGCTTGAGATTTGGCAGACGCTTACCGTCCATGTGCAGGTGTTTCGTAACCGGATTGAGCAACACATTCATCTCTTTGAAATTCGTGGCGGTGATCCAACCGAACTCATTCAATTTCTGAAAAGTCTGCCGTACGATGGTGCAACAGATCTGGCCTCGCTCGATTTCAGCTCGTTTCCTACAGCTGAGTGCGAAGCCTGGTTTCTCTTTAGTGACGGGATGAATACCGTAAACGGGATATTGCCGGCCGTATCCGACAATAGAGTTTACGCCATTAATTCGAGCAGGAAAGGCAATGCCCCGTATCTGGAGTATCTCGCCGACCAGAGTGGCGGAGCTTCGATCAATCTACTCAATACAACGCCAAAAGAGGCCGTTACGCAGATATGTTCCAATACAGTCATTTCCAAAATTATCAGTTCATCTGGGTGTGAAGATATCAGGATCAGAACCGGCATGGGCAGAACGAACATTGCCGGCAGACTAACCGCTGAGACCGGGAGTATCTCTTTGCAGCATCCAGACCTTTCAGAGGTTGAACTGGCAATTGTATCTGCAAATTCCAGCAAAGGGAGGCTTATTGGTAGACAGTGGGCAGGTCAACAGATTCAGAGGCTTTCTCTGACTACAAGCTCCCAAAACGAACAATCGTTACTGCTGGCTCGACGTTTTGGCATAGTTTCCCCGGGAACTTCACTACTTGTCCTTGAGACAGTTGAGCAATACATCGAATATCTTGTCGAGCCTCCTGTTTCATTACCTGAAATGCATGAGGAATATTGGGAAGCCATAAAAGGTATCTCCGAAGAAAAAGATGACAATAAGAGGGCACATTTTGAAGATGTTCTCAGGATGTGGAAAAAGCGAGTTACATGGTGGAAGAAGGAGTTTGCCGGCAATTTCAAAAAGCCGATCAATAGACAAAATGAATCTCAAAGAGATCTCCGGCAAGTCTCTGCAAACGAACCTCGTCCGTCCTTTTCTGCTGAAAGTTTCATGAGCTACTCACATGATATCGGTGACGATGATCATGATTGCTGCTCACTTGAAGAAACTGAATTCGCTCTTGGCTCTCACTCAAACACTAAAGATTTTGAAAAGGATCATGGAACTGAGGCGACCATATCCATCAAGCCCTGGAACCCGGATACGCCATATATTAATAAATTGAGAGAGGTAGAGCCTGCAGCTCGATACCAGGCCTATCTTAAGCTGCGTGCTGAGAATAAAACCAGTCCTTCTTTTTATCTTGATTGTGGTGATCATTTTCTGAAACTGGATCAGAAAGATCAGGGCATCCGTATCCTTTCCAACTTGCTTGAGGTTGGGTTGGAAGATGCCCCATTAATGCGGATTTATGCTTGGCGTTTGCAACAGGCGGAAGAACTTGATGCGGCAATTGCTGTTTTTGAGCGGGTGCTTGCTCTGCGTGATGATGAGCCCCAGTCGCACAGGGACCTGGCACTTGTTTTGGCCAGTCGGTGGGAACGCGATGGAAAAAAAGATGACATTATAAAGGCTATGCAGCTTCTTTACGAAGTAGTGTCAAGAGAATGGAACCGTTTTCCTGAGATTGAGATTATCGTTCTCATGGAACTCAACCGTTTGCTCTATCTTGCCAAGAAAAAATCTATAAATATACCCGCGTACATTGATAAACGGCTGATCAAAAATCTCGACCTCGATTTGCGTATTTCTATGTCATGGGACGCGGATCAGACGGATGTTGATCTTCATGTCTTCGAACCGACAGGAGAGCAGGCCTATTATGGCCATACTTTGACTGATGCAGGGGGACTCGTCTCAAGAGATTTCAGGGAGGGGTATGGTCCTGAGGAGTATGTGCTCAGAAAAGCTGTCCCGGGAAATTATAAGATTAAAGCCCATTATTTTGGTTCACACCAACAGACTATATGTGGACCCTGCACGGTGACTGTAACAGTTTTCACCAATTACGGCCGGCCTGATGAATCCCGCCAAGTGCTGACATTGAGACTCGATGAATCAGGAGACGACCACCTTGTCGGTGAGGTTGAAATAGCCGGGACTCTCACACAAAAAGTCGACCCAACCTTGGAAAAATTGATTGCTCCCTTCAAAAAATTACGACGAGGAATGGCGATCGATGAAGTAACCAGCATAGTTGGACACTCCCCGCGGATTGAGAGAGACGAAGATAATAAGGAAATTATTTTTAATTATATGCTGCAGGAGAGAGTGAAGCTTCAGGTTTGCATGGGGCCCGAATTGACGCGTGTAAGGCAAATCGTAGACGGTGCCTGTATTGATTTAAATCTTTCAATCTGACATGTATGTTATCTTGGTAAATATGTAAGAAATATATAAACTTAATTGACATTCAGGATCTTAGGTGAGATCCTACAAATACTTTAACTTAGATTCGGATGAAAATAATGCAGCAGCCAATTGAAAACTGTTATTGGGTGGTTCCCGGCAAATTCCTAGCGGGCGAATATCCCAGAAACAAAGACGAGGCATCCTCCAGGGCAAAAATAGATGCTTTGATTTCTTCGGGAGTAACCAATTTTATCGACCTGACCGAGGAAGACGAGAATTTGTTGCCGTATAAAGCCTTACTTGAGAAGGCATCGCACGAGAGATTTCCGATACGTGATGTCTCGGTGCCGAATTCTCCGGGTACAACGGTAACGATTCTCGATACAATCGACCGCCATATCTGGAAAGAGAGGATAGTTTATCTCCATTGCTGGGGTGGAATAGGAAGAACCGGTATGATCGTTGGTTGCTGGCTGGCGCGGCATGGTTTGGAAGGTGAATTGGCTCTATTGCGGCTACGGGAACTTTGGCGGCAATGTCCAAAATCTTCTTTTCGAAAGTCGCCTGAAACAAAAGAACAAGAGAGATACATATTGAACTGGAAGAAAGACCGATGATTACAATGCAGAACCGTTACCAGGGGTGCTTGCTTGGTCTGGCCGTGGGGGACGCCCTGGGAACAACTGTTGAGTTCAAGGCGCCGGGTACCTTCTCACCCATGGCAACTATTGTCGGCGGTGGCCCGTTTCATCTGGATAAAGGGCAGTGGACAGATGATACATCCATGGCCCTCTGTCTGGCTGAAAGTCTCGTTAAATGTGGCAAATTCAACGCCGTTGATCAAATGGAGCGATATACCCGCTGGTGGAAAGAGGGGTACCTGAGCAGTAATGGAAGATGTTTCGATATTGGCAATACGGTATCCGGAGCCTTACGGCAGTTCGCTCGCACTTGTAATCCGTTTGCCGGTTCCGTTGATCCTCATACTGCCGGTAATGGGAGCCTGATGCGCCTTGCCCCTATTCCCCTGTTCTTTGCCTCAGATCCCGAGGAAGCAATTCGTATGAGTGCGGAAAGCTCAAAAACGACACATGGGGCGGAAACCTGCCTTGATGCCTGCCGGTATTTTGGCGGACTTATTGTTGGAGCATTGCAGGGCAATTCAAAAGAGCAATTACTCTCTGATAATTTCACACCCGCGACCGGTATCTGGCAGCGTCAGCCGTTGTGTGACAAAATTCAGGAAATCGCCTGCGGTTCTTTCAAGCAAAAAGAACCGCCTGAAATAATCGGCAGCGGCTATGTTGCCGAGTCGCTTGAAGCAGCACTATGGGCATTTTATAAGTCAGAAACTTTTGCAGAGGGCTGTCTGCTTGCAGTAAACCTCGGCAATGACGCAGACACTACCGGTGCTATCTTTGGCCAGCTCGCTGGCGCATATTATGGTGTTGCGGCTATCCCGGATGAATGGCGTGCGTGCATTGCTCGCCTCGATCTGATCACCTCCATGGCGGATGACTTATTTACCGCCAGAGTTTGAACAATAAAAGCAAAAGAATGGGCCGACCTCTGTGTGTGAATCAAATATTAGATGGCGCTTTTGCTGATTTTTTGATGGATTGGTTCGTATAAGCTGTTGAGAATTTTCTGAAAAATTGCGGAATGCTGGTTGACAAGTTGGTCAATTAATGTACAAAATAATGTGTGTATCAGAAAATAATTTGTGAAAACAGGCACCTGTCACAACGTGACAGGTGCCTGTTTTGAGAGTAATAGACGAGGATATTATGGATATTAACGCTTAGATAGGTCTCTTCATATTACTGAAATAGTTTCAGGGTGTAATTGCGACAAAATATGTAATGGATAGTGAATCAATTACTCAGTCAACCATTTCTGGCCATTCGTCTATTAATACAGGTGAAATACTGGAGGTAATTCGGCAATCACAAAGAGCTCTGTCAGTCGCTGAATTACGTACTTTAATTCGTTCGAATTTTGGTAAGAGAACTCCTGATTACTATCTCACACGTTTATTAAGAGGCCTTTCATGTGATGGTCTTGTAAACTATTCGCAAGGCAAATGGAGTTCTTTTTCTGGTAAATCAGAGCAAAGTGACAAAACTGCTTGGAAAGAGCTACCCTCGATAAATCCCCCTGGACTTTCATCGCTGGGGCAAGAGGCTCTTGGTACGACATCAAAAAGAATTAATAAAATATCAGATGATAAAGAAGTAGGCGTTGCTCCAACCTATCTGGTCGATCCTACCCACCCTACATTCATATCTCCAGGGCCGTGGACAAAATTTAGAAATATTGTCGCCTATTATAAGGAATGTATCAGGAATGAGGAGGGGGCAGAAGCCTCAGCATATCTCAATGAATATGGTAATCGATATTTATATTTTTCTCACTTAGGAGAATGGTATCCCAAGGTTGGCCGGCCTTGGATACATACAATTCCTTTTGGGCAGCATCTCTCTGGATTTGTAAAAGAATTGGAGAAAGCTGGAGATAGCGCTGTAGTTGTTTTGGGTTATCCGTTGCAGTGCGTATATATTAAGAAAGAAAGTGAACCTGAAGTTGCAATAATCCGCCCTGTATTTCAATATATTTTGAAAGCCAACTTCAGCCATGGCGGGTTGACTTTCTCCACATTAAGTAGTCGCCCAGAATTATGTCTGGATTGGTTGAAATATGCTTTCTCATCACATGAACAACAACGAAATTTTCTTTCTGCCTGTGGTCTTATAAACAGTTCGAAAGATAATGATGAGGTTGCCGATTATGATCAAGGGCATGGAGTGCCTGATCTAAGGACGCTTGCAACTACCCTTTCAACATTTCTCTCAAAAAAAATTAAAGAGCCACTTCATATTGACGAAATTTCACCTGAACCATTGAAGACACCTTTTGAAACGGGGATCTACAATAAAGCGGTGATTATGATAGGAAGTCGGACAAGATTCACTAAGAAATTATTAGAGGAACTTACTACGATTGAAAGAGCAGATGATTCAATATTGAACACAACAGCATTACGGTACATTTTTTGTGATGGCTTAGATGATAATGTAGAACCAGCCCCTGAAGAGAAAAATCACGAATCCTGTGTGTTAGATACTGAGTTAATGAATGCTGAGCAGAGACAAGCGGTTGCTGCTTTGATGTACCGCAATTTGTCTGTCATTACTGGTCCACCCGGAACGGGAAAAAGCCAGGTAGTCTGTAGTGGAATCGCAAATGCCAGGTTAACAAACAAGACGACTATTTTTGCAAGTAGAAATCATAAAGCAATAGACGCAGTTGTTAACAGGTTCAGAGACAAGGATGATAGACCGTTAACTGTTCGAACCAATTCCAAAGAGGATCCAAATCTCAAATATACTTTTTCGACTGCAATTAAAGAAATACTTTCAGCAAATTACGACGTAATAGCAAAGGATCGCTTTGAAAAAATTAGTGTCAATCTCAACACTTTGCTTGAGAAAAGAGGAAAAGAAGCTGAATTGGCTTATGCCGTGCAAGCTCTTCGCGATGAGTTGGGAGAGTGCGAAGAACAACTGGCAGAATTGGCAGAACAGATTCCCAACGAAGTGCTGAATGTTTTAGCTGAAGCACATGCGAGATATCCTGTCTGCAGCATAAGAAGGCTAAATCAAATCGTTTCAGAGAATAACTCCAACAGACATTTCCACACCATATTAACGAGGGTTCTCAAAAGCTCATACCTAATATTGACGCTTCCTAAGTGGTTGTATGTGCGCTCGAGGCTAAAGGACTATAGACATGGCCTGGAGTTGCCAATTCTTGCGCTGATCAAAAACCCGGACTCTAAGAAGAGTTTAATACAACTGCTTGTATTCGCTGCAGATTATGCGGATTTAAAGGGGAAAATTACTCCATTAGTGTTGCAGCAAAAGGAATATCCCAACTTCGAAAGTCTTACCGCTTCAATCGAAGCTGTAAGTGAGCGAATTGCTACTTTAGCACCAGATGCTCTGGCACTGGATCTTGATAGACGAAATGGCTTACAGCCTGGCACAATTCTTAGAGAGGAGCTGGCATCATTAAAGGTTGCGCTTAGGGCAAAGCGTAGTGGGTTTGTAGATGAACATGATCGCAAGAAAATCAGTGAAATCGTATCGAGTATAACCCCAATTTTGTTGGGTCATTTTCCGAGTTGGGCAGTAACTAATCTTTCAATAGGATCGAGGTTACCACTTGTGCCAGGTATGTTTGACTTGGCTATAATAGATGAGGCTAGCCAGTCTGACATCCCTTCGGCCATACCAATTTTGTTTCGAGCAAAAAGAGCAGCGGTTGTTGGTGATCCAAACCAGTTAACGCATACATCCAAAATCTCAATTGCAAAGGAAACGCTGCTTAGAAAAAGAGTAGGGCTATCCAGTTTTGAGGATTTGAAATACTCATACACCGAGACCTCCCTTTATGATCTTTTTGCACAGTCATCTCAAATACAACCAGCCTTCTTAAGTTCCACATATAGAAGCGCTGGTTCGATCGCCCAATACTCCAACTATACCTTCTATGGTGGAAAGTTAAATGTTGCGACAGATCTTTTAAGGCTGAAAGCTCCTACCGGTACGCCAATTGGAATTAGCTGGACCCATATAAACGGAGAAGTGAAATCAGCAGGCGGCGGTGGATGCTACTGTGCTGAAGAAGTCGCAGCGGTAGTTGAGTTGATTGAGACAATCCTAAAGGATAGTAATTTTCAAGGTACCCTGGGCATTGTTACACCATTTCGACAGCAAGCCAACCGAATTCAGGATGCGATTTATCAATACGGACTACGTTTCGAGGATTTGGACAGAGTTCGCCTCCATGTCGACACATCTCACGGTTTCCAAGGTGATGAAAAAGATGTGATGATCTTCAGCCTTTGTGCTGGGCCAAATATGCCACGAGGGTCACGGGAATTCCTTAGAGAAACCGGAAACTTATTCAATGTTGCGGTTAGCCGTGCCAGAGCGGTCTTGCATGTTCTTGGAAACCTTACATGGGCAGAAAGTTGTGGTATAAAGCATATTCAAAATCTGGCAAGACCGCGTCAACAGTATAGCAGGCTAGAAGAAAAAGGTAAGTGGCATCCGCACGAATCACCGTGGGAAGAGATACTTTATAAGGCAATTGTCGAAAGGGGTTTGGAGCCGATCCCCCAATATCCTGTTACTGGCCGTCGGCTTGATATGGCACTTGTAAGTAAACAAAATCATTCTAGAAAGATTGATATAGAGGTGGATGGTGATAGATACCATCGAAACAGGGATGGTTCGAGAAAGAAAGACGACGTCTGGCGCGATATTCAATTACATGGAATGGGATGGATTGTAATGAGATTCTGGGTTTATCAACTGAGAGAGGATCTCAATGGTTGCGTACAAAAAATTGTGACAACTTGGAGTGAAGATGACTGATCGTAACCAAGATGATAGTTCTCAAGGGAGTAAGAGGGTGGGAAATAAAAAGACACTAGATACGTTTTTTCCATCAACCTGGTTACTGGTTTTGATGGTAGGAATCTTTTTAGCCTTCAATGTCACCTTAGGTGTCAAGGTTTTTTCGCTGCAAAAAGAAAAAGCAGTGATTGAAATATTAAAAGCCAGATATGAGTCCTATGCAAAGATAATCCGAGATGTTGAGGATAAAGAAGAGAGGCTGCGAACACTTACTCAAGAAATTGTACCACTTGAGAAGAGAACAGAAAGTGCTCTGAGAGAAACTGCTGCAAGCAATGAGACGGTAGAAAAAAACAAAGATGAACTGAATAAAATATTGGCCTCAAAATCTGAGATTGTTGAAAAGCTAAATGCTGCTCAAACAACCATTGCAGAAATCAGCAATGAAAAGAAAACGTTGCGTAATGAAAATGAGAAGCTTCAAAAACTTGTCGCAGAGTTCAGTGAAGAACAAAAAAGAATAGAACAGGAAATAACAGAAAAAAGACAAATGTTAAGAAGCACAGAAGAAAATATTCTTGCAGCAGAAGTGAGATTAAAAGATCAACAAAAATACATCAAGGATATTTCTTCCGCAAATAGTAGCTTTGAAGCGTTAAGAGAGCAACTTGCAGAATTTGTCAAAAAAATGGATGAAACACAGGCAAATGCAGGTGATAGGATTAAAGATCTTAAAGAGGTAATTGCCGGCATTACTGTTGAGAAAGATCAGTTGTCCACACAGGCTGTGAATTTAACCAATGAAGCAAAGACTTTCGCGCAAGCCAACGTTGCTATTACAGAAGAAGTTAAAGGTTTAAAAGGACAGAGTAAAGAATATAAATCTGAGGTTGAAGGTATAGCAACAACTTCCGGACAAATGAAAAGTATAGCCGAGGCTATTAAAGGATCTGCAACGAATTTAGAAATTGATGAAGCACAGGTCAGCGCAAATGCAAAGACCATCAAAAGCAACTTAGAGCAGGTAGCAACAACTGGTCAAGAACTTGCACAAACGAGCAAACAGTTCACTGTTGCAGTTACAAGTGTAGCATCTCAAGGAGAAGAGATTGATAAATATTTACAAAAGATAGTTGATTTGCCGGATATGAAAGCGCAGGCAATTGCTTTCCAGAAGATTCTAGGTGAAATTGAAGAACTTAATCAAAAGCTGTCTGAAAGAGTTACTGCTGTTCAGAGTAGTTTTGATGGAAAATTGGATGGAATGAACCTCTCTTTTGGTACCCTTGCGAAGGATTTCACTGACATTTCACTGAAAATTAATGATGTAAAACAAACACTAGAAGAAATAGAAACCCATAATCAAGAAACGAAAAAAGAGAGCCCAAAAACTAATTAGTCCGCAGAGTGACTCCTTAGGCTTTTTTAAGAAACTTCTTTAATTATAAATGGAAATTAAATGGAATCGTTAAACTTTCAAGAAATAATATCAATGTCAGCTTGGGCTTTTTCATCAGCAGTTAGCTTGATGGTGTTATTGATTGCGATGTTTTTATATATCTATTACCGCAAAAGACTCCAAGCTGTCGTAGGTGATGGGAGTAATGCTGCTGAACTTGCTGGCAGAGTAGAACAATTGAGGAAGGATGAAGATGCTATTCGAGATTGGTTAGCTGAACAAAAGGACGAACTGCAAAGCGTTTCCGCTGAGCGGAATGAACAAGAGATTATACGTGCCGAGTTACAGAGATTAGAGCAAGAATGTGCGAGAAACGAAGAATTCAATCGATCCTTGCGAGATGAAGTTGGCAGTTTTGAAAATAAAAAGCATTTGCTGGCGGAAAAATGTCAAAAATTAGAACAGGAAATTAGCGACTCAGAAAAAAATATCGAACAACTAGAGAACAAAAAGGAAACTCTCACACAGAACATTGGCCAATCTATTTCAAAAGCTATTGAGACAGAAAATGAATGCAATCGCCTTACTACACTACAAGAACAGAAAAGCTCTGAACTGAGGGGTTTGGAACACGACTTGAGAGCAGTTAAAAATGAAGTTGAGTCCCTTAGGTATGAGCACGATACATTGAGAAAAAAGATTGAAACGTTAAGGGAGCGAGAGCAAGAGGTTGAACTTATGACCCTGAAAATCCTCCAACTGAAGCAGGAGCTGGATGACACTAGAAACGAAGTGGCTATCCAGCAGAGGTTTGAGGACGAAGCTGCTCGAAAGGTAAAAGGTCTCTATGAAGATATTCAGAATCTTCAAGGTAGAAAAATCGATATTGAAAAACAAATTCAAGGGTTAGATGACCAAATAAAAAATAGAACAAATGAATTTGGAAATATCGAGCGGCAGGTTGGTGAAATCAAAGAGATGCTCCGAGAAAAACGGGATGCATTAGTAGAGGTTGAGAAAACGCTAGCAAATAAGCAAGACTTAGAAAAACAGATTGGATCGAAAATTCAAGTACACCTGAAGGAGGTTGAAAAACTTAAATCTGAGGAGACTTCGCTTAATGCTTCGATAGCAACACTCAAGGTTTTAGCTAAGAAGTATAATAAATCACTTGGTGTTGATGAAGGTGTTGACAGTGAGATGAAATACCGTGATCTGTGGCATCCAGTTACCTTCCCAACCTTAAAACCTGTCGATGGCATCCCCGATGAGCAAGAAATGCTCAGGCATACATCTACCTATATAAGAGCTCAAAATTTGTATTTCCCGGAAAGAGTTCTGCATGCTTTCCATACT
>AMWB02157522.1_pt1 | contig 25851 bp, 21 predicted proteins | sample 200311 | NCBI WGS metagenome assembly AMWB02 (sample SAMN02737377, study PRJNA173069) | bioreactor metagenome | biome: anode biofilm in microbial fuel cells | place: USA: California | collected 2010-12-16 | reverse complement strand
ATTCTTGAGTCATGAGTCTTGAGTTGGAGTTAGTGAGTTTTGGAGTTATGAGTTGCCCCCTCCCTTACTCCCTCCCCCAAATTGGGGGAGGGATGGGGTGGGGGCTGAATTTATCTGAGGAGAAATCCTTTCCCCAGCTCATCATCTTCTTCAAAAATAAATGTATGCTCTCCGGTATAAAATGATGAAGCACTGACTTTCGGGATTACAGCGGAATATGGGCCAAATCGGGTGAATTCTTCGATCTCCAGATTCATCGTGGTCCCGATAATGCTTTCAATAACTATGTCTTTTCCGGGCAACAATTCACCTGCTTCATGCATCAGGGCTGCCCTGGCACTGACTCCCGAACCGGTTGGGGAACGGTCAAGCTCGCCATCGGCGAATATGCAGACATTGCGGCTATGATGGTCCGGATTTTCAGGTTTCCCGGTAAAAATGGCCCCGTAAAGAAAACTCAGGTCGTCTTCAAAAGGATGTTTAACCGGGTATCCGACCGAAACGACCTTTTTAATTCTTCTTCCGAGATCAATGAATCGCTGGCTATTGCCGGGGACCATCTCCAAACCGGCTTTATCGGCATCGACAAATGCATAAAACGCTCCCCCAAACGCAATATCAATGTTCATTTCCCCAAATCCATCCATGGTGATCACACCATTATTAAGGAAAACAAAAGAGGGAACGTTTTGAAATGACGAGTAATAATTTCCATTCTTATCTCTATGAACCGATGCCCTGATCCTGCCTGCCGGAACATCAATATTCACAGGTGTTACAGGATCATGTTTCTTTACAATGCCGCAATCGGCAGCATACCTGGCCAGGGCTATGACGGCATGGCCGCACATTGTGCTATAGCCTTCATTGTGCAGGAAAAAAGCCCCGAAATCGGCTCCTGCATCATTGGGTGGAGTCAGCACCACACCGTACATGTCGGCATGGCCCCTGGGTTCAAACATCAGCCCTGTCCGGAGATGATCAAAATGTTGCTTAAAATATCTTCGCCGCTCCAGGACAGTCTTTCCGGGAATTTCAGGCAGCCCGCCCGTGATGATCCTCAATGGTTCACCGCAGGTGTGCATGTCGATGGTTGTCAAAGTGGTCATAAGGTGGTCATTAAGTGGTCATAAGGTTGTATTGCTATTTATTGTTGACTGCTGACTGCTGACTGTTGACTGTTGACCGCCGACCGCCGACCGATCTGTGCCAGAAGCATCCCGGCGAGCATCAGTGAGCAGCCGAGCCATTTCCGGCTGGTCATGGTCTCGGAAAGGATCAGCACTCCACCGATGATGGCAAAAACGGCTTCCAGGCTAAGTATGATGGCGGCATGGGCAGGAGGTGCATTTTTCTGTCCCACGATTTGCAAGGTAAATGCAACGCCTACCGACAACAAACCTCCATATAACAAGGGAATGGCAGCTTCATAAATTCCGGTCAATGTCGTATTTTCAACGATGAGTGATGAAATTAAGCTCAGGGCACCACACACTGCATATTGGACTGCTGCCAGCTTTAAGGCAGAAGTTTTCGGGGACAGCCATCCGGTGTATAAAACATGTATAGCCCAGAAAACTGCACCGGTCAACACCAGCAAATCACCTTTTGATATTGTCAATCCTTCAGTTACCGAAAGAAAATACAATCCAACAGTTGCGATGATGGCGCCTCCCCAAAGGTTTACCCCGGCTTTCTGGCCGGACAGAATACCGAACACAGGAACCAGGATCACATAAAGCCCTGTGATAAATCCGGCATTGCCTGCGGTGGTATAAACCAGCCCTGCCTGCTGGAAAGTAGCACCGGCAAAGAGGATCAACCCCAACAATATCCCGTAGACAGTCGGCGGTCGGCGGTCGGCGGTCGGCCGTTCATCAAGAACTACGGACTCGCTACTTCTCCGATTCCCCGCCTCCACGCCTCCACGCCTCCACGCTTCCATGCCTTTCATCACTGCGACCATCACCAGCGCTCCGAGCGCAAACCGTATCGCGTTGAACATAAACGGTCCGATATGCTCCATCCCCATTCGCTGCGCCACAAATGCGAAGCCCCAGATGATGGCGGCTAGCATCAGGATTAGATCGGAGCGGAATGTAGATTTTCGGGTCACGTTCGATCGTTGGTTGTTGATCTTAAGTTAAATTGCGCTATGTTCGGTTCTCCTGATGATCTCATTCTGCAAGGCTTCGCCCAGGTCATTGAAATAATCGCTGTACCCCGCAACCCTTACGATCAGGTCGCGGTACCTCTCGGGGTGTTTCTGAGCATCCCTGAGTGTGTCGGCGTTGACGACATTGAACTGGATGTGATGTCCGTTCATGCTGAAATAGCTGCGGACAAGCTGAGACACGCTTGTAATTCCTTTATCTGTAGCCAGCAACTGAGGAGTAAATTTCTGGTTGAGCAAGGTGCCACCGGTGCGCAGATGATCAATCTTTGAAGCCGATTTAATGACCGCTGTCGGGCCTTTGATATCGGCGCCCTGAAAAGGAGAAATGCCCTCCGAAAGCGGCTGCCATGCTTTGCGTCCATCCGGTGTTGCACCGGTTACGCTGCCAAAGTACACATGGCTTGTTGTCGGCAACATCATAATATGGTGTTTCCCTCCACGTGCATTCGGCCTTCCGTCGACCGCTGCAAAAAACATTTCGAATACTTTTACCGCAAGTTCATCGGCATAGTCATCATCGTTACCATACTTTGGTGTCTCATAGATCAGTTTGTACCTAATATCTTCATATCCCACGAAATCGGCAGCCATAGCTTCCAACAATTCCTCCAATCCAACATTCTTCCCGTCCTCCCGTCCTCCCGTCCTCCCGTCTTCCTGTCCTCCAGTCTTACTTTCAAACACTCTATATTTCAACGCGGCCAGCATATCCGTCACGCTTCCCAGCCCCACTCCCTGGATGTACGATGTGTTATACCGGGCACCTCCGGCATTAAAATCCCTGCCATTGGTGATACAATCGTCGATGAGCAACGACAGGAAAGGTACAGGCATATTTTCGGCAAACAACTGTTCAATTTTCAGGTTGCCGTTGATTTTGATGTCGATAAAATGATTCAACTGGACCGAGAAAGCATTGAGGATATCGTTGAAAGTCCCAAGGGACTCCACCCCGGGGGGTGGAGTCCCTCCTATTTTCTTTCCTGTTCTTGGATCAACTCCACCATTTAAAGCAATTTCAAGCACTTTGGGCAGGTTGAAATAGCCTGTAAGCCAGTATGCCTCGCGGCCAAATGCGCCGCTTTCCACGCATCCGCTGGCACCGCCTTCACGTGCATCTTCAAGGCTCTTGCCCTGGCGCAGTAATTCCTGGATTATGGCATCCGTATTGAAAATACTCGGTTGACCGAAACCTGTTTTGACAATATGTACTGCCCGCTCGATAAAACTGTCCGGATTTTTTTCGCTCAGCTGTATCATCGAACTGGGCTGAAGGATCCTCATCTCTTCGACAACATCCAGGATAAGATAGCTGAGTTCATTTACCGCGTTGCTTCCATCGGGTTTCAAGCCGCCGGTATTGATCAGGGCGAAATCGGTGTAGGTGCTGCTTTCCTTGGCCGTCACGCCAATCTTCGGCGGAGCGGGATGGTTGTTGAACTTGATCCAGAACGACTGCAGCAATTCCCTGGCTTTCTCCCCCGTCAGCGTCCCTTCTTCGATTTCTTTTGCATAGAACGGGTACAGGTGCTGGTCGAGCCGGCCGGGATTGAACGAATCCCACGGATTCAGCTCGGTGACCACACCCACATGCACAAACCAGTAGTACTGTAGGGCTTCGTGAAAGGTCTGCGGTGCATGGGCTGGCACACGGCGGCAAATATCCGCCATCTTAAGTAACTCTGATCTGTGCCCTGTATCCTCTGCAGAATGAAATTCGAAATTGGAAATTCGGAGGAGTTCATCGGCATAACGGTTGGCAAAAGCAATGATCGCTTCTGCAGCAATCTTCATCGCCTTTAGTTCCTCTATTTCGGCATGTTGAACTCCAAACTCCGAATTCCGAACTTTGACCTTTGAACTTTGACCTTTGAACTTATCCAGCTGTTCTTCAATCTCAGCAATGAGATCCAACATCCCTTTCCGGTAAATCTTGCCACCCAGGACGGTATGGCCCGGTGCACGCTGCTCCTGGAATTCCGTGAAAACGCCGGCTTCATAAGCATCCAGCCAAGCCTGGTCCATAGCAGCAAATATCCTGTCACGCTGGGTCTTGCCATGCCAGTAAGGGATAATCGTTTCCTGGTAAATCTTCCGGGTATCGTCACTGGATTTATACGAAACTTTCGGCCGTGAATGAAGAATCTCAAGGTCTTCCAGCGAATGCAGGCAGATTTCGGGGTAAGTCGGGACAGCTTTTGGCGCAGGCCCGCGTTCTCCGACAATCAATTCTCCCTCGTTGATCCATATCTTTTTATTTTCCAGGATGTATTTGAAGGCCAGCGCCCGGCAAACCGGGACCGATACCTCCCGGGCTTCCTCCGACCGGTAAAATTCAGTCAGCAGCAACGCCCTTTCATGGGTGAGGGTATTCTCTGCATTCAGACTCTCTTCCCGTAGTTTTTTAATCCGTTCATTCATTGTTTCTCACAGATTTTCACAGATTTAAGCACAAATTTTCACAGATATTGGTAAATATAAAAATAATTACTATTCGTTTTATCATCAAGCTAATCTCCTGGTCCTGCAACCAATCCCTGCCGGTTAAAATACTCAATGATTTCATCAATCCGGCTTTGTTCGGGTTCCTTTAAACCTTCAAGAACGTTCATTTTTCCCATCCTCCGGTATTTTTCATTGGCTATGGCATGGTAAGGCAGCACATCTATCCGTTTCAGGTCCAGTTGTTTCATTAAGTTTAATATTCCGTCAAGGTTTTCAATTCCATCCGTAATTCCCGGGATCACAGGAAAACGAATGATGATTTCTTTGCCGGCCCTGGCAATAACTTCAAGGTTTTTCAATGCAAACTCGTTGGAAACACCAGTGAATTCGACATGTTTAACGTCATCAACAAGTTTCAGGTCATACAGCCATAAATTCGTCAGGTCTTTTATCCTGTTAAACGAAGCCGGTTCAGCATATCCGCAGGTATCGACAGCCGTATGAAATCCCCGGTCTCTGCAAAGGCGCAATAATTCTTCGAGGGCATTCGCCTGCATCAGGGGTTCACCGCCGGAGAAGGTGACGCCACCTCCCGATTTCCTGTAAAAAACGGCATCTTTTTCAATTTCACGCATGACCTCTTCTGCCGATTGCCAGCTGCCAACTACCAGCTCAGATGTATAATCCCGGCCATCCATTTTTCTCCTCACAGTAACGCATTCCACACGCGTTTCCTGGCTCTCAGGATTATGGCACCACCGGCAACGCAGCGGGCAGCCTTTGAAAAAGACGGTCGTCCTAATTCCGGGCCCATCGTGGATCGTGTAACGGCGAATATCGAAGATCAGTGCGTTCAAGGGGGTAAAGAGATAAAGTGGTCAGGTGGTCAGGTGGTCGGGTGATCGGGTGGTCAGGTGATGTTGTTGCTGACTGCTGACTGCCGGTCTCACGTCAATCTGCAGCAAAAAAGACCCCGGCCGCAACGGGTGTACATTTTAAGAAGAAAAAAATGCGGCAGCATCATGGTTTGATTTTTTGCCAAAGGTACAAAAGAAAAATTCAGATAACAAGATGCGCCCAGGTTAGTGCTTAAGCCTCACTCTGGCTTTGGTTTAAGGCTTTCCCAAACGGTAATGCTCATGATCCGGTAATGAGGATCGTAACTATCATTATAATTGTTGCTATGATGAACCATTGGTTCGCCCTTATCAATCAATTCAGCGATAATCTCTTTATCGCGGTCAAAATTCGGAATCTGCAGGTCCATCTGCTCAACCGTACTGAGAATTTCATTCCATGTTGATTTCCACAAAACAATATCAGGTGTTTTAAAATGAGCGGAACTTTCAATAAATGCGTTGAAATAAACTTCATCCTGAATGATCCCATCTTTCACCAAATCCATCGGAACCCGGTAAAAATTCTTCCCTGCACCGCAGGGTTCAGCATCATATCTTTTCCGGCTAACCATTTCTTCCAGTTCAAGATCAAAATATTCACGGGCATGGGAAATATTACCCAGCATATGCCCGGGTCCAAATTCATCCTGGAAAAAACTCTTGTAAATGTCCAATAAGGTCGACTCGGGGTAAAGCTGCAATTGATCTTTAACTGCCTGCCTTATCTCACTATTTTGCCGGCTACAGCCTGAGAAAGTAAAAATTAACAAGAGAACCGGGACAATATGCCGAATGACCGGAAATGATTTTATCATGCCTTCTATTTCTTAAAAAAACTGTCCAAAGATATTAATCAACGGCGAATTATTTCAATCCGGGAACAAGTGAAAGATTATAACCATAGGTAAATGTTCCCTGAATATCCGGAAAGGTGGCTTTGATATCGTGGCCCGATGAACTGCAGGCTGTATTAATATTGAACTCAAGGTCTCCATCACTGTACTGGTCCTGCTGGGTATGGGGCATATCAAACATTTGAATCCAGCCGAGGTCATCATCCCACGCCCAGACGGTCATCTGGACAAACAGGTCGGAACTGACCCTGATCCTGGCCAGTTCATCGCTGCCTGAAATAACGGCTTCTCCCTGTGCGCCATTAAAAACCAGCGTACCGGTGACTTTGATTTTGGTCACCGGTTTCCCTTCTTCATACAGAATATCCTCGGCATCAATCTCGTCAGAATCCCCTCCACCACTAAAAATGATTGTACCATCCTGCCTGACATCGACATCCAGCTTTGCCGTTGCCGTGTATTGCGGAAAGCCCCGGGTGTATTCCACGCTTAACACGCCAAGGTAATAGTTTGACAATACTGCTTCGTTTTCATCATTATTACATGAATTCAAGCAGAAAATGATGAAAAGGATAAAGACACCCGTTAAGCCCGTTGTTTTTTTCATAACAAAGGATATGGCTCGTAAAGATAAGCAAAATCGGGTGGTTTTCAAAGCTTTGATGAATGAAAATCTATTTACTGGCCGACTTTCTTCCGGGCTTCAGCGTTAATCCTGTCAGCTTCGAGCCTGGCTTTATCCAGAATGTCCGCCGACTGTTTGCCGGCTTCCGCAAGGATGTTTTCCGCCTGCTTTTCGCCTTGCTTTTTCACTTCGTCGGCCGACTTTTTAGCTGCCATTTCTGTCAATGTTCCTTTCCCTTTCGCTTCCTGCACAATCCTGTCGGCACTGGCATTGGCCTGCTTGCGGGTATCGTCGGCCAGGATCCGGGCATTCTTCAATACCTCATCCGACTCCTTTTTAGCCAGGTCCAGCACAGCCTTTGCCTGCCGGTCAGCATCATCCAGGATTTTCCGCGCTTCGGCACTCAGGTCTTCCTTAATCTCTTCGACTTTCTGTTCAACCTGCTGCTGAACCTGCTCTTTCACCGATTCAAACACATCCTTCCCGGTCCCGGCCAGGTTCAGCCTGACTGTTGGATCGGTAATCGTCCCCCCGATCAACGCATCAACATTGATATAATCTCCCGGCTGAAAATTTATCCCGGATTGACCGGCTTTTGCCACAAGATCATTGAGTACTCCGTTTGCCTCACCGCCCATCATGCTTCGCGGGATCTTCATCTTTAACGTGTACCCGATACGCTGATCCAGCGAAGTTTCTCCACCCAGGTTCATCTCAATCCCTAAGGCTTTAAAATCAAACGGTTTGACTTCCATCACCCCATCCAGGAACTCAACGATAATCCTGGCCCCGGCAATCTCAAGCTCGCGCAAATTATCCATTTTCAAAGCTCCGGCCAGGCTGTTCAGTGTATTCACATTACTGATCCTTACCGACGATGATGCAAGATCACCTGCACCACTGACAGATTCAATCCGGGGCATCATCTGGCCGTTCAACAAACCGGAAAGCTTGATGTTCCCTGAAAAATTTCCGATGATCTTTTCCGCGACCGGTGCGAACTTTTCCACGACCTTCATCTGTCTGAACGTTTCTCTTATGCTGATCTCCTTTACGTTTAAATTAAAATCAACAACAGGATTCTCAGGATCGATCGATGCATAACTACCATTCATCATGATTTTTCCACCCATACCGTTCATTGAAACGCCGTCAAGGATGATCTTCTGGTCCTTTACCAGGATTTTACCGGATAAATTACTAATATCATAGTCCAGATACTTCACCTGGGCAGCTGACATCCCCAGGGTAAAATCAATTCCGGCAGGAACATTAAAAGCAGAAGTCGCCACCGTATCAGCCACATCAGCATCATCCGCAGGATTGAGTTCCAGCAATTCATTCACATCGATGAATGATGACCTGAGGTCGAAATTTCCGTTTAATTCCTCCCCTTTCAGGAAAAAACCCAGGTAATTCGTGGCTTTACCCCTGAGGCTGAAATCACTGCGGCCTGCTTTAACTCTGAGATCTGCAAGATCGAGGTGCGCCGGAGTAATATTCACCAATGCATTTTCTATACGGATTTTCTGGGCCAAACTGCTGGTCTCGTATTCAACTCCCTGGGTCTTAAAGATCCCTGCTGCTTCAACAGCATCATACCGGCCCGCATCGGCATCAGAAAGCCGTCCCTTCAGGGTAATATCAGCATTGATATTGCCTTCAATTTCTTCACCTTCGCCCAATGGATAAAATTTCCCGGCATCAGCCAGGTTCAAATCCACCAGGATTCGGGTATCCACATAAGGATCGGTCATTAAATTTTTAAGATAGATCCGCCCTGAAACAGGATTTCCGGCGAGGTTCATGGCCAGGTTTTTCACATCAACGACCAATTTATCCAGGTCCCCACCCGGACTTTCAATCTTTGCCCCGATATTGATGCCATCAACCTCGGCAGGAAGGCCGGGATACCTGAACCAGGCATTTTCAACCAGCAAATTGATGTCAAAAGCCGGGTACTGATCATCGATATATTTGCCTTTCACCATTCCGTCAAAACTAATTTTCCCATCCGTCTCTACCGAAGAAAAATCCCTTGCATAAACAGCCGGGACCAGGGAAAGCAATTGCTTAAACTGATTGTCCGGGGTCGAAAAAGTCAGGTCCAGGTCGTATCCTTCTTCGGGCATGCCGAACGTTCCATTGAAAACAATGGGAAAATCATTGATCACCAATTTATTGTCACGGAATGTGAAAATATATTTTACAAGATCGATATCCAGGTTCGCCTTCCAGTCAATAACAGCATCCTGAAGGTATTCGATCCCATCATATATGAACATTGCATTCGAAATCCTTGTGTTCGTGATTAAGGAGGTGAAATCGGCCCCGAGGTCGCCGCTCAGGTTATGGTTCATCTCTTCCAGTACAAAAAAAGTGACGTTAGGTTTATCATCATAAACCATTCTTGAATCATTGATGACCAGTGAGTTTAATTTGAGCAGAAATGGTTCGGATTCCTCTGCGCTAACCCCATCTTCTGCAAGTTTGATGATATCCCAGTTCTCCTGCCCGTCGGCCAGCACTTTCAATCTCAGGTCAGCGTTATCGATCCTTATCTTTTTAATGATGTATGGATTACCATTCAACAGGTCCATTAAACCGGTCGAAACTGATAATGTTTTGATCTTGATTAATGTATCCTGCTCAAAACTGCCGGCGCCGGTTATGATCAACTGTTGCAAACTGACCTGCACAGCCGGAAAGCTCCTGATCAGCGAAAGGTTTACGTTGCCGACAGCCAGGTTCGCGTTCAGGCCTTTATTGGCTTCTTTGATAATCATTGATTTCACCTTCCCTTTGAATGCAAGGGGAAAAACCATCAACAGAATGAATATGACAAGGAGGAAAGCTCCCAGAATTTTAGCCGCTTTATTCATTTAATTAAAATTTAAAACGCCACAATATCGCTTACTTAGCAACAAAATTAGTCAAAAATGAGATGGCATCTCAAAACGGAACAAACAGTCTTGCAAAAATCTATATTACAACTAATTAGCCGAATATTCCGGTCTTTCAGAGATGCCATCTCAAATTAATTCATGCATCTATTAATTTATCTTCATAAAAAGACCACCTTTGCCCCAGTTTCACAAATAACTGAAAAAGGGATTGTATGAAAGAGCATATTGCCCATATGGTACGTGACCGGGCTGCCCGGTATGGTTCAGGAGAAGTTTTCCGTTTCCGGGAAAATAATGGGGATATGTTTAAAAGCTATTACTGGAGCGAGTTTACCCGGGATATCGATCAAGTCTCCCGTTCGCTTATTTCGCTTGGTTTCGGCAATGATGCCCATATCGGAATTTTCAGCAATAACCGGCTTGAGTGGACTATTGCAGATATCGGCATCCTGGCCATTCGGGGGATCGTGATCCCTTTCTTTGACACTGCCTCCAGGTCACAGGTAAAATATATCGTTGAAGAAACCGCCATGAAGGTCATGTTCGTAGGAAACCAGGACCAGCTTGAAAAAGCATCCTGGCTTCTCGACCACTCAATTAGCCTGGAGAAAATCATTCTATTTCCCGGAATAGCTGATCCTGGTGATGAAAGATGCATCCTATGGGATGATTTTAAAAAATTAGGCGACCAACCACGGTTTCATGAGGAACTTGAAATCCTCTATGAACAAGCTTTACCCACCGACCTGGCAACTATCCTGTACACTTCCGGAACCAGCGGTGAGCCAAAAGGGGTAATGCTGGGCCACGACAATTTCATGGGATGCTTCCAGGTCCATGATCAGCGCCTGGATATCACTGAAAAAGATGTCTCACTCTGATTTCTCCCCCTGAGCCATGTTTTTGAGCGGGCATGGACCTTCTACCTGATGTATTGCGGGGCTGTCAATGTTTTCCTGGAGAATCCGAAAGAAGTCATCAAAACACTTCCTATCGTCAATCCGACGGTGATGTGCACGGTTCCTAGGTTTTTTGAGAAAACGCACGAAGGTATCCATGCAGAAGCTGCGACATGGCCTGCCGTTAAAAAACGGATTTTTGACTGGTCATTAAGTATTGGCCATCAAAGCAACGAGTACAGGAAGTCTTCAGCGAAAATGCCTGCTGTTTTACAAATTAAATACTTCATTGCTGAAAAACTGGTATTGAGCAAATTACGTCGGGTTTTTGGAAAAAATATCCGTGTGATGCCCTGTGCCGGAGCAGCAATTTCTGAGAACCTGCTCCGCTTTTTCCATGCCGCCGGCTTGTTTGTGAATTATGGCTACGGAGCCACAGAAACAACGGCGACCGTTTCATGTTTTAAAAACGATCATTATGAATTTGAGTCGTGCGGAACGGTGATGCCTGGTGTTACGGTAAAATTCAGCCCGGAAGGCGAGATCATGATCAAAGGACCAACGGTGTTCCGGGGATATTACAATAAACCGGATGAAACGGCCAGAACTTTGAAGGATGGCTGGTATATGTCGGGTGACCAGGGACATTTCACCCATAAAGGAAACCTGAAAATGACCGACCGGTTAAAAGATCTTTTTAAAACGTCCGTCGGAAAATACGTTTCGCCACAAAAGCTGGAAACATTGCTGGCGCAGGAACAGCTCATCGAGCAGGTCGTTGTGATCGGCGATAACCGGAAATACGTGTCAGCTCTGATCGTCCCATCGTATGATAAACTGAAAGTCATAACCGATAAGCTGGGTATCACGGCACCAGACCGAAAAATGCTGGTTTCTCACGCCTCTGTCACTGATATTTTTAAGCAAAGGCTGGATGAAATACAGGCTGATATCACACCCTACGAAAGGGTGGTAAAATTTACACTCCTGGCCGAACCATTCAGTATTGAAAATTTCACCATGACCAGTACGCTGAAGTTGAAAAGGCGGGTAATCGCCGAACAATACCGGGATGAGATCGAACTGATGTACTCAGCGGATTAGTTTCCACCGCTTGTGTGACCAAAGCCAGTCGGCCGGATATTCCCTGATCATCTTTTCCATGTTTTGGGCATACCTGCGTGTGATTTCACCTTCGGCCAATTGTCGTGGATCATCAGCCAATACCGATAACGTTATCTCGTAATATCCCCGCTTCACCCTTTTGATGGCAACAAAAACAACCGGGTAATCATTTATTCTTGCATGCTTTTCAGGCCCATGCAGGAAAGCCGTATCCCGCCCGAGAAATTCAGCCCAATAGGCGGCTTGCCTGTTCGATGGGCTTTGATCTGCAGCCATAAGATAAATAACGGCCTTGCCCCTGTTTTCTTCAAAAGTTTTCGTGGTCTCGCGTATCGGTGAAAGATAGGTTCCAAACCGTGAACGGTTCTTTCGAACAAAACGGTCGATAAGCACATTCTTCACCGGTTTGTAAAATCCAACAAAGCGGGCCGGGATTTGCAAAGGCGGCGATAACGCGCCCCATTCCCAGTTCCCGTAATGACCGGTTACGCATATCACTCCTTTACCGTCCTGAAGATAAGGTTGGATTATCTCGGGGTTCAAAATCCTGTACCGCTCAAGCACCTGTTCTTCAGACAGTGTAAAAGCCTTTACGCCTTCCAGGATCACATCTGAAAGATTCAGGTAAAACTTAGCCTTGATTTTTTTTAACGAGTCTTTATTGAGTTCCGGAAATGAGTTGGTAAGGTTTTTATGGATGACCTCTTTTCGGTAACCGATGATCTTTCTCAGCGTAAAGGCCAGAAATCCGGAAATCCCATAAATTACAGTAAAGGGCAAAGATCCCAATGCCTTTGAAAAAAGGTAAAAAAAAGCGAAACCGATCCGATTCATGCCCTATTTGCAATAAATATCTATCACATCTTCGATACTCCGCTGGCAAACTTTGCAGAATTGCATATGACGGGTATACATGATGCAATCAATCTGGGGGCGGTAAAGTCCCCGGGCAATATATCCGGCGCCTTCAAAAGCCCCCACTTTATCCCGGTATTTTTCTACGGCAAAGAACTCGTCTTCCTGCTTCATCTGGCGCATGAAGAGGGCTTCCATCACCTCTTCGGGAACTTTGGCTGCACGCAGGCTGTCGCGTTCCTGCTGGATTCGGTAACCGAACTGGTCAAATGGCTCTTTGTTCCAGGGCGTCGGAAGAGGTGTGGATTCATCCACGAGGTCTTTCCATTTCAGGTTATTTTTATCGAATAAGGCGGTAATATTGGTTTCCCAGGGTTCTACCGTGATCTCGGGAATTTCATAAGCTACCGACGATGTGTAATACTCATCGGCCAGTGCACCGCAATGATGGCCAAACTCATGGACCATGATATATTCACCGAATTTATTGTCCACCGAAACCGTTGTGTAAAGGTTATAGATCCCTCCGCCGCCGTAAGTCCTTTCATTGATCAGGATGACCATGAATTCATAGGGAACAGCGGAAGCAATATCACGGATCGTACGGTTATCATAAGCCAGTACGTAGCGTTCCGAATCGAAACTGCCATAGTGGGTTGAAAGTGCCGTCCGCTTGAAAACACCCGGATGCGGCCGGTGAACACCTGAAACCGGTGATGGAGTTTCAATTGCCCGAATGCTGATATCGCCTTTTCTCTTGAGAAACGGCTCATGGCCGATCAGCACATCCGCCATCCGCTTGGCGTCAGCCCTGAATTTCCTCATTTCTTCCGAAGTATAACCATCACCAAGAATAACGATATCAACTTTTTCATGGGCAGGACCGTTATCATATATAATATCTACTTTTTCCTGATGGACGATATCCGCCGGATTGACTTTCCGGGATAAGGGATCGATGCTGGTCGCCCAGATCACCTTGAACTGATTGCTTGCATCACGCTTTTTCATGATCAGGTTGACCGGCTTTTTAGGCCAGGGGAACCGCGCCGATTCATGAAAGGTGCCATAACCGGTTTCGGCCTCCGGTGTAGTTTGCCACTCGCCTAATACACTGGCAAAACCTCTTGAATAAAGCAGGACATCAGTTTCTTTATCCGTTACTTCAACCATATAAAGTCCAAGCTCCAGCGGATCCACCAGTATGGTCCGGCTTCCAGCCCATGGGCCATCGGAAACGGTCCGGTCTGGAGAGAATATTTCCCCGGTCGAATTCCCGGTATGGAAATAATCAAATCGCATGGTTTTATCGATGAAGTAATCTTCAAAGTTTACATTGCCGTTGAAAATCACCCGAACCTGAACTTGAGGATCATGGCCGGTCAATTGGGCTGTCGCCGTTGGCATTGACAAAAAAATGCAACATATGGTCAAGATGACAAATGCGGAAAAAATTAATCTTTTCATAGTTTGGTAAATTTATCCGGGGTAAAGTTAGGATTAATTTAATAACTGTTTTCCTGACGCATAATTCATCCGGGAAGCGGAACTTTCGAAAGCGGGAAACTCAAAACGGCAAACTATACCTGTTTTTCACATAATTGAAAACTTGCCATAGACTTGTCTTTATTCCACTTTATCTTTGTAATTAATTGGAGAGGTCTCCATAATGGAAATTAACCGGTCGGCGAATGGCAAATCATTTTAAATCAGCATTTTTTTTGCTGCAAATCCTGTTTCTCATACTGATGGCTTTCTCTTCATCCGGCCAGGTCACCATTAACCAATCCAAAATAGACAGCCTTCAGGCCAGCTTGAATAATACCGGGACTAAAGATACTGCCCGTATTACGGTCCTGAAATCTTTGTCAAAATTATACCTCTATAAAGATCCCAGGCAGGCTGTAAGTTATGCCCTGGAAGCGGTTGCCCTGTCGGAAGAATTCCACCTTCAGGCAAATCCGATGCTTTATGTATATATGGCCAGGGCTTACGGACGGATCCCGGACCTTGAAAAATCACTCCAATATTATAAAACAGCTTACGCCATCGCTTCCACGCAAAAAGACACCATGTCGCTGGCCTGGGTGCACAACGCTACAGGTATCCATTATTACAACCAGCGAAATGTTCCTGCGGCACTGCTTGAATTCGATAAGGCGATTGAATATGGGGAACTCCTGCATGATACAACGCTTTTGGCTGAAGCCTGGTTCGGAAAAGTGCTGACGTACAATATTTTTGAAGAACTGCAAAGCATGTATTCTTCGATCACGCGGTACCTGGTTTATGCCAATCCGCAGACAGAACAACGAAGGATGTCGGATGTATACCGCTTGCTGGGTATTTATTATCGGGGAATAGATCAATTCCAGCAAGCCATTGATGCAAACCAGAAATCTTTCGAGATAGCCTCCTCGGTGAATGATTCTTTACTCATGGGCGCTGCCTTGAATCATATGGCCTGGTATTACTACGAAATGGGAAACCTGGAAAAATCATTGCAGCTTTACAATAAAAATCTTGGCTTTTATAATTCCAGAGGTAAAGATGACCTGGCCAATGTTTACGGAAATATCGGGAACATTTACCGCGACTGGGAAAGATACCCCGAAGCCATCGCTAATTATAACAAAAGCATTGATTTGTCAAAAGAAAACCATGATATCTATAACCTGTCATGGCTTTATGAAGATATCAGCAAATTGTACGTACGTATCGGGGATTACCGGGAAGCCTATGAAAACCAGGTACTGGCCACGATTTATGGCGATTCCCTGGCTTCGCTCAACTACCAGCAAACCCTCGCCGGTGCCCGGGCCCAGTATGAAGCGGATAAGACCGCGAAAGAACTGGAACTGCTCTCCGTCAAATTGCAGCGCAACAGGCTTTTGTTCTGGGTACTGGCCGGTGGATTTGCATTGATCGCCGCGGTTACAGCACTGTTTATCACCCGTTACCGCCTGAAATCAAGCCAGAGGATCGCTGCGATGAACCAAACCATTTCGGAACTGAACCAGACCAACCTGCGCCAGCAGATGAACCCTCATTTCATCTTTAATACCCTGAATTCTATTCAGTATTATGTTTTTCAGAATGATAAGATTGCTTCCAATAATTATATGACCAAATTTGCTTCGCTGATCCGCAAAACTTTGGAAAACAGCCGGCATACTGAAATTACAATCAAAGAGGAACTCGATGCACTGCGTCTTTATCTGGAACTGGAGGAACTCAGGTTTAAAGAAAAATTTGACTGGTCGATAAAAGTCGATGAAGAGATCGATACCCTTTCATATAAAATCCCGACCATGCTGATTCAACCTTATGTTGAAAATGCAATTACCCACGGCCTGATGAACAAAGAAAACGGAAAAGGTATGCTGATGGTCGGTCTTCAGCTTCATGACGACCAGATCATCTGCACGGTGGAAGATAATGGGATCGGGCGGGCAAAAGCGCTCGAAATCAACCGGCAGAAGAATAGCAACCATCAAAGCCTGGGCACCAACATTACCGAATCCAGGCTCAAGCTGGTCAATGAACTATACGGGAAAAACATGAAAGTTGCTTACCTTGACCTGGTGGATTCCAATGGTGAACCTGCCGGAACCAAAGTTGAAATCAATATACCGATCATCATCTGAAAAACAAGTTATTATGTTGAAAGTAGTGATCATAGACGACGAACCCGATGCGGTCCAATTTATTCAGGGGATCATTGAAGAATACTGCCCTGGACTAAAGATCACCGGAACGGCAAATTCAGCCCGTGACGGTGTGACCGTTATCACCCAGACCCAGCCCGACCTGGTCTTCCTGGATGTGCAGATGCCCCATGGCACCGGTTTTGACCTGCTGTCAAGCTTTCCCAAAAAAACATTTGATGTGATCTTTATCACGGCTTTTAACCATTATGCGATACAGGCTATAAAATTCAGCGCGGTGGATTATATCCTCAAACCTGTCAATATCAGCGAACTGATTGATGCGGTTAACAAGGTAGAACAAAAAAGGTCAAACCGCGAGTACCGAAACCTGGATTACAGCAACCTTCTTGAAAACCTGAGGACTCCAAGGCCCGGCAAGCTGGCCATCCCCACCAACGATGGGATCGAATACCTCAATACAACCGAAATCATTCGGATTGAAGCCGACCGGAGTTACAGCTGGTTCTTTCTGACGGATAAAAGAAAATACCTGGTTTCAAGGAACCTGAAAGAATACCAGGAATTACTGCAGGACATCGACTTCTTCAGGCCTCATAACTCACACCTGATCAATATGAACTTTGTCAAAAAATTCATCCGGCATGAAGGCGGATATATTGAAATGTCGGATGGCTCTACGGTGCCCATTTCAAGGGGAAAAAGGGATTTGTTTTTATTACAGATGGCAAAAATCTCCAAATAAAGAAACCTTGAACACTGGAACACTGGAACACTATACTCACAACTTCTGGTACTCAAACGTCGGGTAGCCCTTTGATCCGCTATTGTTGTAAAATCCGATGAACCTGAGCTTGTAGTAAAATCCTTCGGCATCCCGGACAACATAATTCAGCCCTTCAACAATGACATACGTGACCATTCCGGTAGAAACATCGCCCACCACATCCTTCCAGTCATAGCCAATCTCATCATACGCTTCGGAATAAATCAGGCTGCCTGCCGCATCAAGATCAAGCGCCGAAAAATCATAGAGCGTATCCTGGGCCACCTGCACGCCGGAAGGATTGGAAAGTACACCGGTAAGTAGGTAAGGATAAGGCTCCCCTTCATTCGTATACAGCAAGGTGGTGTACTGCGTGAAAATAAGGTCCCAGTCTTCTTTTGAAGGTTCCAGATCAAGTTGCCCACCCCCTTCATCAAATGTAAAACATACGTAATTGACCGCCGGGTCTTTCCTGACAGTAAACTGGGTTTCATTGCTCCCGTCTAAATTGGCATAACGAAATGAATAGGACGTATCGGTCACTTGTTCGAAAACAACCTTCCGCAATCCGCGCAAATTCCCGACTTCATCATATCCCCGATCGATCACATACACTTCATTCGTGTATATTTTAGTTGAATCCGGGGAAGAAAAATCCACCCATTTTCCAATGGCCAGGGTATCCATATTTCCGCTTGAGGCATCAAACTGCCAGTCCAAACCAACCGTATCGGCAACCATGCTTATCTCGGTGACCCCTGTTTTTGCTGCCAGCATGAAATTAGATGTATTCAGGAGAATCAGCCAGCCCTCTTCGGAACAATCAAAAGCCAGGTCCCAGACTTTTTTAAGATTGGTTGAAACAACTTCTCCCGAACCCAAATCAAAATAAACCTGGTACCGGTAATCATTCATCATTTCAATGGTCATTGTTTCAACATCTCCAGGATCATGCGGCGTTATTTTTTCATCTTCCTTAAAACAGGATGTTAAAAGGAAGATGAACATCAGTACCGATATAAGGATAAAGTTCCTCATATTAAAACTTATTGAAATTGATGGCTGCTTGAAGGAATACAGTTCGTCCCCAACCTACCGGTGTCGAGGTAGTCCCCCCACTGTGCACCCCTCCTTCTCCAACAGCCGGAATCGTCGTATTGTTGAAAATATTTTTAATCCCGGTCCCGATGGTCAGCCGGTTCTTGAAAAACGATTTCTGCATAGTGAAATCCATGGTATTGTAAGCACTGATATAACCTTCGATGACCTGGCCATCCCCATAAACAAAAAACTGTGGCATCTTGCCGGTAAATTTATAATCCACTGTAAAATCAAGTTCTGCCTTCAACCATCGGTAGGTCGTCGTGACCACCGCATCAGGGCTGTAATAAAATTCGCCGCTGCCTGTTTCGGATTCTGAGAGTGAGTTGTACCGGCCCGTCATGCCTGCGCCTGTCCGGAGGCTCCACCACGGATAAAGCCTGTAATTGAAAACCACCTGGGCCCCTTGAGTGATATATTTATCCACATTAATGTAGGTATAAAGGTTTCCGGTGGATTGGGCTAAGGTGATCACATGATTGATGTTATTGTAAAAGAAGTTCAGTTCAAGCCCGATGAATGATTTCGGCGTTTCCCGGTTATATTGCAATGAAAGATTGACATTGTGCGAATTCTCTGACTCCAGGTCCGGATTCCCCTTGACATTATGGTTAACATCCACAAAATAAAGATATAATTCCTTGAGTGAAGGCGCCCTGAAACCACGGCTGTACGAAGCCCTGATACTGTAATGTTCCTGCATCGCAAACTTCAGGTTCAGGGAATACACCAGCGGAGCCTGGTATTTCGTATTGTAAATGAACCTGATGCCCGGTTGCAGATCAAACCACTTGAATGGCTGGTACTGAACGCTGAGAAACACCGCATAATCCCCGATCATTTGCTTGTAATCGGTGATCCGCTTGCCGGAAGCCGCCTCAATGTTGAAATCAAATCCAAGCTGGTAATTGAACCGGCTCTCCGGATCACTCTTGCTGAAGGTCCCCCTGCACAAGGTATTGTGAAACCGCGTCGTATCCCAATCCTCCGGGTTAATGGTAGGGGTTTCGGTCAATGTGGTCAGGTCTTTGAAATAGGTCTCCTTTTTTCTCGAATAATACGAATAAGACACCATCAGGTTCATATACCTGGCGGTTTTTACCTTCTGATTCAATTCGAGTTTGCTGGTCGACCTCGATGTGATAAAATAGTTGTCAAAGGCAGTTTCATAATACGGGCCGATCAGGTTGCCGCGGTTGAGGAGCTTCTCATCAAACCACGACGAGGAAGCCTTGATTTTTGTATTCGGCTTTGAATAAATGTAATAACCGTCTAAGAAATACTGGCGCTTGGGTTTCCAGGAGTCCTGCGAACCCGAAATCCCCATCGACCGTAACGAATCATTCTGCGAATATCCTTCAAAGAAATTTCTTCCACCACTGAATGAAAAAACATGGTCTTTAACTTTATACGACACACCCAGGTCGAAATTATAAACACCGACCGATTCAATATATCCTTTTGCATAGCCGCTTAAGCGGGTATTTTTGTTTTCTTTCGTGATGATATTGATCACTCCGGCCAGTGCATTGGAGCCATAAACTACCGACATTGGACCTTCGATCACCTCGATGTGATCCACATTGTAAAGGTTCAGCTGGCTGATGTCAATGTTGCCGTTCATCCGGCCGATCACCGGAACGCCATCGATCAGGAACTTCACATGTTCACCCGATAAGCCCTGAAGGCTCATGCTCGTGCCCAGTGACCCATCCTGCTGCACCCTGATGTTCAGCTCACTGCTTAACACATCGGTCAGGCTGTTGGCCGCTTTTTGCTCAATCTGCCGGCTATTGATGACTTTAACTTTATAAATCGATTTATCGACGCGTTGTGGGGCATACTGGGCGGTCACCACCACCTCGTTCATATCCTGGATTTTCGGCTTGAGCAAAAGTGTGACCGAACTGCCCGGATCTATCGTGTCAAAAAGTGTTTCAAATCCAATGTAAGAAATAGCCACAACCGACCTGCTTTGAGCCAGGTTTGTCGCCTTTCCGTCTTCTTCCGTAATAGCATGCAGTTCCTTCCCGCCATCAACCGGCTGGAAACAAACATGGGCATAACTGACCGGCTGATTGGTTTTTCCGTCCAATACCCTGACCACTGCTTGCTGGCCGGAACTGGAAAAGCCGGCCAGCAGCAGGGTCAAAGAAAACAACGCTATACGAATATGAAAAGTCATGAATATTAGTAAACCAGGAACCTGGAACTATAAATCCCTTCGGGAGTGTTAACCTTTACCAGGTGAATCCCTTTGCTCATTCGCTGATCAGGTAACGTGACCGTGGCCTGGCTGCCGGTGATTTCCTTCGTTGTTGAATAAACCATCCGGCCGTTCATGTCATAAATAGAAATTTCGACCTGGCCTGACAGGTCCTTTCCAAAATTAAGGGTGAAATGATCGCTGACAGGATTAGGATAAACCACTGCTTCGGAATTCGTCCCATGATCGAAAATCCCGGAGGAAATAGGTTCTTTAAAGAATACTATATTACCGGTGGAACTGCCTTCAAACTTGGTGAATGTCAGCTTGTAAATATTGTTGTTGCGGGTATGGACAAAGAATGCCGTAGAATCTGCAACCGTCCAGGTGAACGAGCCCATATCAAACGTCTTCCATTCCCATCCAATCGCTGATTTTGTGGAATCGAACGGCTGGCTGGCATAATCCATGAAATCCGGAGCTACGGGATAGAATTCGCTGGCATATACGTCAAAATTATTGAGCACGCCCACCACGGGATAAGGCGTCCCGTTCGGCTGTATCGCCATGTATTTGGTGAAAAGCAAATCCCAACTTGCCGTATCAGGTTCCCGCTCTACAAAATTATCCGTGGCAAATGAATAATAGACGAAATTGACGTTCTGGTACGGATTAATTCCGAGCTCTACCGTGTGGTCGTCACTCCCGTCAAGATTTGCCTGGCGCAGGAAATACCGGTTGTTCGAAGAATTTTTCCTGACAATCCATAGTTTCTTATAAGTACCATCGAGGGTTTTCAGGATATAGATCGAGTCACCGACTACATCATGGCTGATCGGATTGTACTTTCCCCATCCATAATCCGGGTGGCCCGTAGCATTGCGGGCAAATGCCCCATCTTCCCAGTTATCCTCCGAATCATACATTATGGTCCATCCGCCCATACCCACGGTGTCTAAAGTATTCCAGCCCGCTGTATCTGATTTCGGATAGGTGTAAAGGTTGACACCGGCCGCGCCATTCGTAATAATGCTGGCTGTCCATACCGTCGTGTGAAAGCCTATATCCCAGTTGGTACGTGACACTGTTGCCACAACACCGTTTTCAAAACTGTAATAAATATCATTGGCATAACCGGGTCCCAGGAGTACAGAATCCGGTGTGCTGCTGAATGAATTAGATCTGACATTATAAGCTGATCCTAAGTAAATTAAAGTTAAAACTAGCGTGATTAGTGTAATTTTTTTCATGATGAATAAATTGAAATTTGAAAATTGAAAATAGTGACTGAACGATGTACCATGAACGGGCACAATAATTCATCCTGCTGACCTGCGAAATCGAAAATTAAAAATCGTAAATCGTAAATCAAATATCCGTTATGCTTCAGGGGGCCCTCTGAGGGCGGAATGGGTGATGAAATCATCATCAGGTAAAATGGATGATGCATCAACCGCATGAATTTTGACGGGAGATGAGAAATTGCTTGTGTAAAGTTCTTCAGAAAAAATACCGGCCGAATTGCCCTGTTCAACGAATTTCATAACAGGTTTCTGAATATTGTAGGCCTGATCTTTTTTATCCTTTGTTTTGGGAGAAATGAACAACTGCGTGTTCATTCTGAAATGTTTGCCCAGGACATGTTCCTGGTGGAAAATAATCAGGGAACCGATAAAAAGCCATGCGAACGCTGCAATAAGCAGCATGGCGATCCTTTTATCCCTGTTCCCGATCTGATTATTCATACTTAATTAAAATTCGCCGCAAAAATAATGATGAAAATCATATGAAATTAAGTAAATACTTGATTCTATTTAAGCATCTACTTAAAGTTCTGTTTAAAAGGACTTTAATGATGTAATTTATAAAGAATAAAGATAATTTTTTTAAAAAATAAGATGATTATTTTCATCCCGGCTCAGTTCCTCTTTTGCAACAGACCCGGCCAGTTCAGCACTGTTTTCACTGCCCAGGTAACGGTGGACCAGGGCATGCCCAAGATAGATCAACGGCGTTAAGGCAACAGCAATGATGAGTTTGGCTGAATAACCGGTGAATGCCGTATTGATAAAACTGTTAAAACTTAGCTTTCCCGGGAGCCAGAAAGCAATCCCGGTCACAATGAAAGTGTCGATGAGCTGCGAAACCACCGTCGAACCCGTCGATCTTAACCAGATCATCTTTTTCCCCGTCCGGCTTCGAATCAACCAGAAAATCAGCACGTCAATAAGCTGGGAAGCCAGAAAAGCACAAATACTGCCCACGATGATCCACATCGACTGGCCAAATACACCACGGAATTGACCGTCAGATACCGGTGAAATACCTGAAGCAGGTATGTTCATCCCAGCCAGTAACAGAATAAATGTGTAAACGATCAGCCCGGCTGTCATGATCGTAAGCCTTCTCACCCCTTTTTTGCCAAAATATTCATTGATAATATCGGTTGTCAGAAACACAACCGGCCATGGAATAATACCAATGCTCATGGTGAACGGACCGATCTGGATCAGCTTTCCGCCGATCAGCTCCCCCACTATGGCATTTGTTACAAAAAATCCGGCAAGGACTGTGAACAGGATCTCTTTTCTCGAATTGAACATATACGGCAAAAATAAAGACTTTTTACCGTTTCCGCTGATTGAAAAAGATCAGCTTAGTTTTTCAGCACCTTTTTAGTGAAAGTCCGCTTATTGTCCGTAATTCGGATGAAATAGATCCCGGCAGGATAAGCGGCCATGTCAAGCCTGACAGGCTCACTGAAATCAGCTTCAGGCATGGAAAAGATCTTATCCCCCTTTATTCCGGCTATTTCAATGCCCGGTGTTCCATCAGTATCCTCCTTAAAATCAGAAGCCGGGATGTTATCATTAAGTTGGATAAAAAAGTCACCATGAAAAGGATTCGGATAAAGTTTAAATAATTCGGAATCAGACCCTTGCTCGGCCACACCTGATAAAGGCGTTACGGTAATTTTACCCTTCATACCGAATTCTGCATGTGGCGTACAAACATAATAATGAACCCCCGGTGCAAGGTCATGCACTTCTCCACCACCAAATGGCACTGAAAAGCCAGGCAATGGTGCATTGCCATTGGCAAGCCACGTTGATTCACTGACTTCGACAGCATTATGCATGCTTTCCAACTGGAAATCGATGATATCACCGGATGCAACTGATACATCATTAGGGGCAAACGTGGCTCCTGAATTGGTTATAGTAACGGTAGCAGCTAGACTAAGCCCTGAATATAGAGCAAATACTGCTAAAAGAATATGAGTTTTCATAGTTCAAAGTATTTATTTATTTGGAAGCAATGAGTGATTCTGGTGGTATGGCTGCCGGAACAACATTTTTGACGGGTGGAATGCTCTTCAGATAATGATAGATTGCTTTAACATCCTCATCTTTCATGTGAGTCCAGTTAAACCAGGGCATCGGTGGCAACAGGGTACGGGCACCGTCAATCCCCTTAAATTTACCCTGTGTCAGGGCCCTTTTAAATTGCTCCTCAGTCCAGTTACCAATCCCGGTCTGATCCGGGGTGAGGTTGGCTGCGAATGACTGTCCCCATGGGCCGGCAAATGTGGTCAGATCGTAATTCAAAAGCCCCCAGCCGCCATTCAACGCATCCGCACTCACCTGTGGCACCGGCCTGTCACCCGGATAACCCGATAACATTAATTCTGGAATAATCTCAAGCCCTCTTTCCGTCACTTTTTTCGGAGAATGGCAATCATTGCATCCTATTGTTGTCACAAGGTATTCTCCCCTGCTGATCAATTCCGCATCGGTTAAAGTATTTTTTTCAGCCGTATTTTTAGACGAGCCGGTTTGCATACATGAATTCAGCATAAATGCTGTGAAAAGCAAGCAAACACTTGAATATATCAACTTTCTCATTTTAACAGGATTTTAGGTTAATTTTATATATCAACAAAGATAGATATGTAAGCCGCTTAAATCAAGCTAATTAACATATCGATAACAAAATAATAGATAATATGGAACCCGGAACTCAGTTTTTCCGTCTGTGGAATTTCGGCCGGCCGGTTTTAATCCTGGGCTTGATTTCCCATTTTGGTGCTTCACCCAATTCAGCAGGTAATGGGATTTTATAAACGATTTGCCCGATCAGGTTTTCAATTTTGTGAAACTTTTCCATGTCCAGCGGACTGACGAGGGTGAGCGCGATCCCGGTAGCTTCGGCCCGGGCCGTCCTTCCTACCCTGTGGACATAATCTTCCGCATCGTGCGGAGCATCGTAATTAATGACCAGGTCGATATCCTTGATGTCAATACCCCGGCTCATGACATCCGTAGCGACAAGCACCCTGGTTTGCTTGGAACGGTAACGCAGCAACACTTCTTCCCGTTCCTGCTGTTCAAAATCCGATGAAATGCCTTCGACCCGGTATCCTTTCCCTCTTAATGCCCTCACAATTTGTGAGACCTTGCTCTTGGTCGACGTAAAGATTAAAATACTTTTGCAATCCGGTTTCCCTTCAATTAAACTGTTGATCAAAGGAGTCTTCTGTATTTCAAAAACAAGATATGCGGCTTGCAATACGCCTTCCGGCGGCTTAGCCAATTCTCGTGAAATAATGAACGGATCAGAAAGTATTTTTCCGGCCAGTTCCTTGATCTTTGGCGGCATAGTGGCACTGAACATCAGCGTTTGCCTCTTCTTCGGCAGGAATGACACTATTTTCATGATATCGTCGAAAAATCCGATGTCCAGCATCCGGTCAGCTTCATCCAGCACAAGGTGTTCCAGCGTATCAAACTTCACATACCCCATGTTCAGATGAGCGATGAGCTTCCCGGGCGTCGCGACGATAAGATCAGCACCACCGGTCAGGGATTTCTTTTCCGTGTCCCAATCCGCATTCCCTCCTCCGCCGTATATTGATATCGAATTAATCCCCATGAAATAAGCAAATCCATGGATCTGCTGATCAATCTGCAGTGCAAGTTCCCTGGTCGGAACAATGACCAGGGTGTTTATCTCATGAGTTTCCCTTCCGGTGAGCTTATTCAGGATGGGAAGTAAAAACGCAGCTGTCTTACCGGTTCCTGTCTGGGCACCCGCAATCAGGTCACGCCCCTTCATGATCTCCGGAATGGCAGCTTCCTGGATCGGCGTCGGTTTTTCAAAGCCCATGTACGAAATCGCTTCAAGCAATTTCTCATTCAGGCCGAATTCTTCAAATGTCATGGAATTATTTTGATCTTATGTTGAAATGAATCACTTCATCATGCAAAGATAGAGAATAAAGTCTTACTTGATAGAACCGACGGCTTTAGTCGTCGGAAGAAGAACC
>AMWB02139522.1_pt1 | contig 25870 bp, 22 predicted proteins | sample 200311 | NCBI WGS metagenome assembly AMWB02 (sample SAMN02737377, study PRJNA173069) | bioreactor metagenome | biome: anode biofilm in microbial fuel cells | place: USA: California | collected 2010-12-16 | reverse complement strand
TGCTGCATCTTCGGGCCATCCGGGAATTGCTGATCAAAGAACACCTTGTTTTTCGCGGTCAACTCCTTGCCGTTCACCAGATAATGAAGATTCAAACTCAACTTTCCCTTGGTCATGGGATAGCCGATATACTTGATGGAATAGGGGTTCATCCGACTTAATTCGACATCACCGAGCTCCACGGCGACATCGGTGTAAAAATCCTGCCGGGGCTGAATGGAGCCGGAGAGACGCAAGGGCGACTGACCGTCGAGCCGGGCATCAATTTCAAGCGTGGCGCGCGCATCCTTCCGGGAAGAAAATCCGGAAATATGGCCCTTGATGCCGTTCACGGCAGTATCAAACCGGGGCACGACACTGCTGTCGGAAAAGAAAAAAGCGCCGTTGCTCAGGCTGACCTTCCCTATTTCAATATCCGGCTGTTGCCCGTCCTTCTTGTCCGGGGGAGGGGGTGTCTCCGGCTCGGCATCTTTTTTCCTGGCCAGCTTGCTGAGATTCAGCACGCCGTTATTGTCCACGGCAATTTTCATCACCGGTTTATCGGCGAGTATTTCTTTCGCGGAAAAACGAAATGGATTTGTCGATACATCTATCTTTTTCACCTGAAATGTATTCCAGGAAAGCAGCTTGTCCGCCTGTTTTCCTTGCAGGCAGGCAAACTTGTCGCTTTGCAGATCACCCTGAAAAACAAATCCACCCTTGCCGTTCTCGAGGCGGGAGTAATTTGCCCGACCCTTGAGACTTGCCCGGCCTTCTCCGATAAGGATATCAAGATGATCGGCAAGATAGGGTTGCGCCACGGCAAGCGGCAGGTTCGCCCAGTCCAGCGCAAGTCGAACATCAAGCGGTGTCAGCTGCGGGCTGCCCGTCGTCTTCAGCGCAGCACTCTTATTGAGCCGCACGGCCAGTGCAAGTTCGGTTTTCTTATTCGGCTCATTGGTCAGTTTATCCGCCGTCAGATGAATCCGGTCAAGCAGAAAGCGGGCAGGAGCCCCTGGGGTAAGATCGGTGAAATCAAGAGAGAAATCGGCGAGATCAAGTTTTTCGACAAAAAACAGCCACCCCGCCCCTTCCCGCTCTTGCCCGCCCACATCCGACGCCGCTTGTCCCGTCGATGGCCGCAGAAAATCCTGCACATTCATTGTGCCGTCCTTGCGCAGGGTCAGGGGAACGGCTCCGCCCGAGATCGCGCATTGACCAAGCAGTATTTTCTTCCCTTGCAGATCAACCGATCCGCCTTGCAGGGAAAAAGAGGGCACAACCAGCTCTTCCGCGGCACCAGGCGCCTTCATGACAAAACCGCCGAACTCCGCCCCGAGCTCGGAGACGAGAAACGTTTTTCCTGCAGCGGCAAAATCTATTTTCGCCGATAAAAGGTTTTTTTCCGCCGTAACCCTCGGCCGCCAAAACATTGTCGTAATAAGGGCGGTATTTTTCCGGCCGGATGTTTTCAAGCGCGACATTGGCACGAACGCTGAGCGGATCGACAACGAACGAGCCGTCCATCTTGACCGCCTCGTCGCTTTCGGTGGCAAGAGAGAGACTGTACTCCGCGGATTTGCCGGGCTCGGTGCTGAAATTTTTTATGGCGACATCCATCGGCTGCACCGTGGTGACAAAATCCGTTTCATTGGTACGATCGGCAAAATGAAGCGTTGCGCCGTCAACCGCAATTTCCGCCGCTTCAAACAACAAACGCGGACCAACCGGAGCATCATCCTGTTTTTCCTTTTCCTCCTTTTCTCCCTGCTCCACCAGTCCGGCAAGATTCAAAACGCCCTGCTTGTTTCTCTCCAGGTAAAATTCCGGTTTTTCCCAGGAAATCTTCCGCACATGAAATTCCCTGCGCAGAAGATGAGCACGTTCGATATCCACCGTCAACCCCGGAAAAACAAGCAGCGGCTGACCGGTTTCATCCAGCACCCTCACCCGGCGCAGCCCTGTCCGCCCCGAAATTTTCAGGGCCGGATTGCCGTCCTCATGCCGGATGAAGGAAAGGGCGAGATCAAGATCAAGCAGCCCTTCCGCAATGGAAAATTTAAACGAAGCGGGAAGATAGGCAAGATAGCGGGTGATGTCGATATCGGTGAAATGAACGGCCATTTCGGTCTGGCGTGAAACATCAAAGGGCCTGCTTTCCCCGGCCATTTTCAACAGGGTGCCGTTCACCGTGGCCTCAAAGGCAGGCTGGGTGAAAATCTGCACCGCATAGGCAAGATTGGACAGAAAAGGAAGACCGATGTGAAGCCCGGTAACGGAATGGTTCACATTTTTCACCCGGTCGGAAAAATCGATGCCGCCGCCCAGCAATTCGATATTATTTATGGAAAAAAGAAACGGCCTTTTCCGCCCGTCCTCTTTTTTTTCCGCCTCTGCCGTCTCCTTGACCAGCAAGTCGGAAAAATTAAAGTCCCCATCCTCGGTGAAGACTATTCCGACGTAAGGATTGACCAGGGAAAAAGACTTCACCATGAGGGCCCGTTTCACCAGGGACATTGCCTGCAGATTGACCCGCAGCGCGTCAAAAGCGACAAACGGTTTCTCCGTATCCCGCTCATTGACCTGAAAACCGTTTATTGCCAGATCCAGGGTGTACGGATTGAATTTCACCTCGCGCACCACGGTATGGCGGGCGAGCAAAACGGTCAACCGTTTCTCAAGCTGGCTGCGCACAAGAAAGGGCAGGATGACAAAGCCGAACAGGGTATAAAAAAGAAGTCCGGCAGTGACGATTATGGCCCAGCGCTGCAGACGGGACAATCTCCTCCAGCGCGACACCGATTTTGATTCATCCACGATTGACCTCCCGACATGAAAGTTTCCGGTTCCAGGCAGTCTCGGCTGCAGACCTGCTTCTCCATCCCATACATGTATTTTTAGTGTAGCAGATTCGAAAGAGAAGAAAAACCTTTGCGTCCAGCTGCAGTTGAGATTATTTTCCACCTGTTTACTTCTACCATCACACCATGGGGCTCCTTGCCGATGCCCTTGAAAAAAAAAGCTCCGGGAGCTCGTGACTATGCGGACCTGTGTGGCCCCGAATGGGGAATTTCTCTACTGCATCCATTCTCCGGATTACAACGTCAAGAATCTGCGGCCGACCGACGCCGTCCAAAGTCTCGGCATCCTCGACGGCGAGGAAATTACCAGCGAAAAAAACTTCCCCACGTCGGACATTCGAGTAAAAAAGGCTGACGTTATTTATGAAATTCCCCATGCTTTTCCATTCAGGGGGACCACCTTTATCAACTCCCGCTGGGCCGACGCCAGGGCGCAAAACCCCCCGGCCATTTGCCTGCCGAAACCGAAACCGACCTCCTTTTCCCGTTCCGTTGCCCCGCTGCTGGATAATTCCCGGCAAAAAACGGATGAACTTTTCCACGCCCTGCCGGAAACCGTGCTGCTGTCGCTTGCAACCACATCAACCTACCCGGATGACCTGGAACGACTGGCCCGCATCAGCTGCGATTTTACGCGTGATTGCCGGGGAATACCAACAGGTCTTGTTTACGAACGGGAAGCGGGAGGCAAAATCCGGGCAAAAATCCACAACCACCATCTCTTTGAGGCGGTGGGCAACAACCCCTCTCTGCCGGACGCCTATAAACAGGCGATGGTCCTCAGGCCCGGCGCCCAGGGCAACAGTGAAATCGTCGGGGCATGGGAAGAAGAAGGCCATCACGTTTTTGAATACCTGCGCCGCAATTCCTATATCCCCTGGGGACACTTTGCCTCCAACATGGCAAACGACAGCGTCCGTTATGACATCCGCAGCCTTTCACGGCAGGACATGACCGGCCTGCGCCATCTCTACTACCAGCGGACCTATGCGCGGATCGCGGAAGATCTGGGCATCCCGATCCGTTGCGAACGACGGACTCTTTCGCCGGAAGAGCTTGAGTCCCTGCGAGAGGAGATTGTCGGACAACTGGTTGCAAAGAAAGTCTCTTGTTTTTTCGACTGCACCCTGTGGGGCTGGAACTATGGTTTTGATTTCGCACCCAGCGGCTACCGGCTCAACGCCTCGCACCAGCAGATTCACCAGCAGTTCGCCCTGTTGCCCGCACGGATTGCGGCCATGCAGGCGGGAAAAACAACATCCGTCACGCTTCCCTCATACGGCTGCGGGGATCTAGTTGCCGAATGCGTCCGCGCATATCACAAGGCCCATGATCGCTCTTTTTTCGCCGATTTCATCACCTGCATCCGCAACAATAAACGCATGGATCCTCACCCCGGCGAATCCTCCCTCATCGTCTACGAAGACAGCCAGGTTATGCTCTTTGTCCCCAAGGCACAGACATCCCAATGGGAGCTGCAGCTCATGCCCCTGCATCCGGTGGGCAACATCCTTGAAGCGGACCAGTCCATGCGCCGGTCCCTTGACCGCGGCATCCACACCGCCATGCAGGTGCTGGGGGCGCTCGGCGTCCGCATGGTGACCACCATCGAATGCGCCAAGCGTTTTCATGAAACAATCGACCAGCGCCTGCTCTACACTTTTCTCCCCAAACTGCCCGAATCCCCCGGTGCCTTCAGCGAAGCGCAACTCCGCTGGATTATGGGCCACTTCCCGGAGGACTTCGCCGCTGCCTGCCGCAACAGGCTGACGGATTGAACCTGCCAAAAAAAATCTTTTTTTCATGCCTGTCGCATTTGTCAATTGACAAATTGTCGCACTCCCACAATAATCTGACATGGTGTCGTCAAAAATTCGCTTCCTGTTGATAAACTGATAGTCCAGACAGCGAATAGTCCGCCGAAAACAGTGCCCGGCATTTTCGCCTTTCCGGCAGCCGGAATAATGCCGCCCTCAAAAACATTCCATTGCTTGCTTCACAGGATTGACACAAAGGAAACGTCATGACAATCAGAACCAAGATCACGGCCCCCACGGTTTTCTTTTTCATCCTTTTCGGCGCCATCGGCGCCTTGCTGGTCAGCCGGCTGATTTCCACCAACATCGAAAATCAAATCAAGGATGCGCGCAGCACCATGTTTCAGGCGCTGAAGATTTCCGCTGCGGAAAAAACCAGGGAACTCAACAATACCATCGATCGGGTTGCCAAAAAGGCATTGAACGAGGCGGCACTTTACTCCGGCAACCCTGAAGTTGTCGCGGCATACGAAGTGGCGCTTTCCGGCAACATCGACAACGAAGAAGACCCCATGGCCCAGGCGGCCCGCGAACAGCTGCGTGACTATTTCGAACCGGTCATTGATGATTATACCGAACATACCGGGGCGGATTCATTGCAAATCCACTTTCACCTGCCCAACGGACGCAGTCTTGTCCGACTGTGGCGGGACGGCTGGCAGGCGGTGCGCAACGGAGAAGAAGTGGATGTTTCCGATGACATTTCCGCCTTCCGCAAATCGGTTTTGAAGGTGAACCGGGAAACCCACAAGGCCCTGATCGGCATTGAAATCGTGCCGAGCGGCTTCATCATTTTCGGCATTGCTCCGATCAACGATGAGGACGGCGCGCATCTCGGTTCCAACGAGGTCATTTACCCCATCAACGCCCTGATGAAGGTGAGCAAGACCAGCAAGGTGGTGGATTACGCCATCTATCTCGACGCCGACCTGCTGTCGGTGGCCTCTACCCTGCAGGATGAAAAGGAATATCCGCGGATCGGCAACAAATTCGTCCAGGCGGCGGGCACCAATCCGGCAGTGACCGGGCCGCTGGCCACGGAAGAGCTGTTGAGCAAAGGTCGTGAAAATTCATTTTCCGAGCAGTCCGGCAACTTTTACGTAACCGCCTTTCCGGTAAAAGACTACACCGGCAGGACGACAGGCGTCATGACCATCAGCCAGGACATCTCCGAACAGCTTGCCATCCTCGACAATATCAAGACAGAAGGGGAAAAAACCCTTGCCGTTCTGCAACGGAACGTCGTCATCGGCATGATCCTCTTCTCCATCTGTTTTGTCATCGGCCTGGTCGGCTTCATCACCATAGTCGTCAACCGCCCCCTGCAGGAGGCGGTGGAATTCTGCAAAAAAATGGGCAAGGGCGATCTCTCGTCAACTCTCAATATGGGCAAGGCGTTGCCCTGTTCCGACATCATGCAGTGCAACCGGCCCGAATGCCCGAGCTACGGCAAGGAAACCCAGTGCTGGACGGAATCAGGCTCCTTTGCCGCGGTGGCCAGCTGCCCCAAGGCCAAGGATGGCGGCGACTGCAAGGACTGCAAGGTCTACAAAAAAGGGATCGACGACGAGCTGACCATCATGGGTTCAGCCCTGAACGCCCTGCGCGACGAACAGCTGAAACGGACAAAAATCCTTGAACTTGTCGGCAACGGCGACCTGACCCAGCATGTAACCGTTTCCTCGGAAATGGACACCTTCGGCAAATCGCTCAATCAGATGATCGACAATCTCAGCGACCTGGTCAAAAGCATTCTCGCCAATGCCCACGAGCTGACCTCTTCTTCCAGGGATCTGTCCGATGTCTCAACCCGGCTTTCAGCCAGCTCCGAGCAAATCTCCTCCCAGGCGGCCACCATTGCCGGGGCAACCGAGGAGATCAGCGTCAATACCAAGAACGTCACCGACACGGTGCGACAGATCGCCCAGTCCATGCAGAGCGCGGCCGGGGCAACGGAAGAGATGAGTGCCAGCATCGCCGAAATAGGCCACAACGCCGAAAAAGGCACGCAAATCACCAGAACGGCGCTGGACAAGGCCGGCGCCGCCACCCAGGCGATTACCGCCCTCGACCACCTTGCCGGGGAAATCAGCGATGTAACCAGGGTGATCGGCGAAATTTCCGAACAAACCAAACTGCTTGCCTTAAACGCCACGATCGAGGCGGCCAGGGCCGGGGAAGCGGGCAAGGGCTTTGCCGTGGTGGCGGGCGAGGTCAAGGAACTGGCTCGTCAGACCTCCGAGGCCACCGGCAATATCGCCGCCCGCATCAACGACGTGCAGTCCGGCACCCAGCAGGCGGTATCGATTATTTCCGAGGTCACCGAGATTGTCGGCCAGGTAAACGACTCATCCGCCATGATCACCAGCGCGGTAAGCGAACAGGTCACCGTGGCCCGGGAAATTGCCGCGGCAGTGGCCCAGGCCAACGACGGCACCAACTCCATCAGTACCGCCCTGGAGGAACTCTCCAGCGGCACCGGCGAGGTGTCCGCCAACATCCAGCATGTCAATCAGGGAACCACGGACAACACCAAAGGCATCATCCAGATCAGCGCTGCCTCCGAGCGTCTTGCCGATCTGGCCAGGCAGCTTGATGAAATGATGTCCCGTTTCACGATTCAATAAACCCGCACGGACCAGAAAAAAACGGAAGAAACCACGGAGAGCGCAGAGCACATCGAGACACGGAGGTCGACAAGCACACGTCTCCGTGATCTCCGTGGTACAATATCGCCTTACGCGCCGTTGCGCGACATTTCCCGGCTCCCGCCTTTCCCCCCTTGACGTTTCGTTTCATCTGATTTCTCTTTGTCTTTGCGAAAAGAAAATTGCCTGCTGTTTTTTTGGATAAATGAGGTATAGTACCCCCAAATAAGCAAAATATGAAATTCGAAACCCCTGAATCAGAGAACCGAGCGGCAATGAACCAGACAACAAAACGAGGATATTACGGCGAGTGGGGCGGGGCATTTATTCCGGAGGTGCTGTATGAAACCTTCCGGGAATTAAATGATGCCTTTGCCGCCGCCAAGGCGGACCCGGCTTTCTGGCAGGAATACGTCTCCCTGATGGGCACATACTCCTGCCGACCGACGCCACTGACCCATGCACAGAACCTGTCACGCCATTTCGGCGGCGGACAGATATTCATCAAGCGGGAAGACCTCAACCATACCGGCGCCCACAAGGCCAACAACGTCATGGGCCAGGGCCTGCTTGTCAAGAAAATGGGCAAAAAACGGGTGATCGCCGAAACCGGCGCCGGCCAGCACGGAGTGGCCACTGCCACCATGGCCGCCAAATTCGGTTTTGCATGCACCATCTACATGGGAGAAGAGGATGTGGCGCGCCAGCGCCCCAACGTCTTCTGGATGGAGAAGCTGGGCGCCACCGTGGTGCCGGTCACCTCCGGCTCCAAAACCTTGAAGGATGCCATCAACGAGGCCTTCCGCGACTGGGTGACCCGCATGGATGACACCCATTACGTCATGGGCACGGTGTGCGGCCCCCACCCCTTTCCGGAGATGGTGGCCTGGTTTCAGTCCATTATCGGCAAGGAGGCGCGGGTACAGATTATTGACCAGTTCGGCCGACTGCCGAGCAGGGTCTACGCCTGTGTCGGCGGCGGCTCCAACGCCATGGGTGTTTTCCAGGGATTTCTGGACGATGCCGGGGTGGAACTGATCGGCGTTGAAGCCGGCGGCAAGGGACTTGACAGCGGCCGGCATGCGGCACGTCTTGCCGGACGGGATGCCTCCGCCGGAGTGGCCCAGGGCTACAAAACCATGTTCCTGCAAAACAGCGACGGCCAGATGACGGACACCCATTCCGTGGCGGCCGGACTTGACTACGTCGGCGTCTCGCCCATCCTCACCGATCTCTGGCAGCAGGGCAGGGTCCGCTTTGCCGCCGCCACCGACCGGGAGGTGATGGCGGCCCTTGATATGACCATGAAGAACGAAGGGATCATTCCGGCACTCGAATCAAGTCACGCCTTTGTCCAGGCCTTCAAGGAGGCGGGAGAGATGGGCAGTGACGAGGCGATTATCATCAACATGTCCGGCCGGGGCGACAAGGACATCTTCACCATCGCCCATGCCTTTGACGACCCATCCTGGAAGGAATTCATCAGAAAGAAAGGAAAAGAATATGGAGCTTAACAGTCAGATAAAGGCAGCTCTGGCTGATCCCGAGAAAAAAATACTGCTCATGACCCATATCGTGCTGGGCTACCCCTCACTTGCGATCAACCGTCAGGTTATCGAGCAGATGGTGTCCGGCGGGGTTGACCTCATTGAAATGCAGATTCCTTTTTCCGAACCCATGGCGGATGGGCCGGTGATCGTCAAGGCCAATCAGGACGCCATCGACAACGGCGTCACGGTGCGGCAGTGCCTTGATTTTGCAAAAGAAATATCCGCAACCTACCCGATCCCCTTTCTCTTCATGACCTACTACAACATCCTGTTTAAATTCGGGGTGGAGAAGTTTTTCCAGGAGGCGCGGGAGATCGGCATCAAGGGCTTTATCATCCCGGACCTGCCGCCGGAGGAGGGGGAGGAATTTTTTGCCCTGACCCGTCAATACGGAATCGATCCGGTCATGATCTTCGCCCCCACCTCGACCCCGGAACGGATGCAGGAACTTTCCCGCTTCGGCCGGGGCTTTATTTACTGTGTGGCGAGAAAGGGCGTCACCGGCAAACAGACCGACTTTGACGAGGAATTCAACAGCTACATGCAACGATGCCGGGCAAACACCGATCTCCCCCTGGCAGTCGGATTCGGCATCAGCCGCAAGGATGATGTCGACTCGCTCATCGGCCGCGCGGACATTGCCGTCATCGGCACCCGCACCATCAAACTGGTGGAGGAACAGGGAGTTGACGCGGTGGGCCCCTTTATTGCCGGCCTGCGTTAACCGTCTCGCCGCTCGCCAGGGAAAGCGATGGGTAATCTTCGCTCGCGGTCAACGGAGCAACAATACAGTTGCGGCCGATAACCGCGCCGGGCGGCACCACCCCCTCCTTACCGATCATGGTGATGCCGGTATAGAGATGCTTGGGGAACTTGCTGTTGGGCGTGGTCTTATCTTCTCCGGAACCGACAACCGCGCCGCTGCCGATATGCACCCGCTTATCAAGGATGGCCAGATCAACAGTTGCCCCCGACTCAACCAGGCAGTCATGGAAGAGAATCGAATCCCGCACGCTTGCCCCGGCCGCCACCCGCACCCCGGGACTGAGCACGGAATTGACCACCTCGCCATCTATCACGCAACCAGCTGAAATCATGGAATTTTTCACAACAGAGGCCGGACCGAAACGAGCCGGAGGCCGGTCGGCAACCCCGGAAACCCCGGCCTCCACATTCGGCCGGATGCCCCAGTCCTCGGGAGAAATCCCCGAATCCTCGCGAATGATATCCATATTGGTCTGCCAGTATGCCTCCACCGTGCCGACGTCACGCCAGTAGCCGTGAAAAGGGTAGGCGAAAACATTGTCCTGCTCGATGGCCCGCGGAATGAGATGCATGCCGAAGTCTATTTCCTCCCGGTTTTCCGTCAACATCCGCAGCAAATATTCGGTATCAAAAACATAGATACCCATGGAGGCGAGATTGGTGCGCGCCACCTTTGGTTTTTCCTCCCAGTCGACAATCCGTCCATCCCCGTCGGTGATCCCTGCCCCGAACTGATGAATCTCACTTTCCGGCACCACCATCATGCCGATGGTGACATCGGCCCCCTTGCGGCGGTGAAAGCCGATCATATCATCAAAATCCATCCGGTAAATATGGTCGCCGGAGAGCAGCAGAATCTCCTTGGAGGGATGGGCCTTGATAAAATCGATATTCTGTCGCACGGCATCGGCCGTGCCCTTGTACCAGTCGGAATCCTGTGCCCCGGTGCGGGGCGGCAGGATCTTCACCCCGCGGCTCCTGCCGGTGAAATCCCAGGCCTCGCCGGTGCCGAGATGCTTCATCAGCGACAGCGGTTTATATTGGGTCAGCACCCCCACCTGGGTCATGCCGGAATTCATCACGTTGCTCAGGGAAAAATCGATGATGCGGTAGATGCCGCCGAAGGGCACCGCCGGTTTGGCCCGGGTCTGGACCAGATTATTGAGACGGCTGCCCACCCCGCCGGCCAGGATCAACACCAGGGTATTTTCCTTTCTCATCGCACGATCTCCCCTGTTTTGATTTCCCGCAGCAATTTTTCCGGACTTAATGCAGGATAAAGCGTGCAATCGGAACCGATAAGTGCTTTGTCGGGTATAAAATTATTCCAGCCCACCACGGTCACCTCTTTAGCGGACACCGGGCCTTCCTGGCCGAGACGCACCTCGTTGCCGACGGTGACGTTGACATCGCAAATGACCTTTTCCAACCGGGCGTCACGGCCGACAACATCATTAAAAAACAGCACCGAATCTTTCACCACCGCCCCTTTTTTGACATGAACACCGGGAAAAAGAATGGAGCGCTCCACTTCCCCTTCAACGATGCAGCCGTTATACACCAGGCTGTCACGGATGGCCGCGTTGCTCCCCACCTTGAGCGGCTGGCAATCGCAGATATTGCGATGGTCAAGATTGGTGCGCAGTCCCCATTTTTCCAGGTCAATCTTCGGCTCCGCCCCGAGCAGATCCATATTGGTCTGCCAGTACTCCTCAATGGTACGGGAATAGCCCCAGTAGCCGCGAAATTTGAAACCATACACCTTGCGTTTTTCATACATCATGCGGGGAATGATATCACGACCGAACTCAAAGGATTCATCCTCCCGGGCATTGACGGCCAGCATCTCGAGCAGCACCTTGGGCTTAAAACAGAAGACGGTGAGCGAGGCCCAGTTGAATTTGGGGCGATCCGGTTTCTCCTTGTACTGGAGAACCCGGCCGCCCCGATCACCGTCCTCGTTGTCGATGTCGGCAAGGCCGAAACGATGCGCTTTTTCCATGGGAACCTGAAGACAGGCAATGGTCAGGTCGGCGTCCTTGCTGCGATGATAGTCGACCACTTCCTGATAATCCATCTGGTAGACATGATCGCCGGAGAGAATCAGCACCTCTTCCGGATCGTGGTACTGGATGAAATCAGCATTCTGAAAAACGGCATCGGCAGATCCTTTATACCAGGAGGTGTTGCCGTAGCCGGTTGAGGGCGGCAGAATGGAAACGCCGCGATATTTGCCGATCATGTCCCAGGCCGCGCCGATGCCGATGTGGTTGATCAACGAATAACTTCGATACTGGCTGAGGATTGCCACCCGCTCCAGCCCGGCATGCATGAGATTGCTCAGGGAAAAATCAATGATGCGGGCAAAGCCGCCGAAGGGAACCGCTGATTTGGGCCGGTAACAGGTGAGGACATTCAGCTCGTCAACCCGCCCTCCCGCAAGGATCATCGCCAGGGTTTTCGGTTTCTGTTTCATGTGGTTTGTCCGGTTGATCTGGTTGTTTTGGGTGGTTGGTTCCGTTGGCTTGATTGGTGTAAACAAAACGACGAATGAAACCAAGCGAACGAATCCAATCAGACCGTCTCTAAATGTTTTCCCGTCAGTTTGCGCAGGGTCTTGGTGGTAAAATCCTGATCCGATTTGTCAAGGTTCTTCAGCGGCACCTCGGCCCGGGCTGATTCCCGATGCCCGCCGGCTGAACCGATCGCACCGAAGGTCTTGGCCGCCAGCCTTCCGGCATTCTTCTTATATCCGTCACAACGAAAGATCACCACCAGCTTTTCCCCATGAATACCGGAAACAAAAACCCAGGAAACATCATGCACCCGCTTAAAGAAATCGGCGATAATGACCAGCACATCCGGTGTCCGCACCCTGCCGACATGCGCATAAAGACGATGTTTGCTGATCTTCATTTCGGCAAAGGCCGTTTTGAAATAATTAAGTTCCGATTTCCGCAGCTCGCTCAGCTCAATTTTCCGGACCAGATTCTGGTTGGCGATATTAAACAGGTAGCGGAAAGAGATGGCGTCGGCGAGCTGTGCCTTTTTCTCGAAATTCTGGGTGTCCACCTTGATGGCATAAAAAAGCGCGGTTGCCAGCGCAACAGACGGTTTCATCTCCGCCGCCCGAAGATACTCCACCAGCATGGAGCCGGTGGCGCCGTATTCAGGGCGAATGTCGACAAAATCGGCCTGCCACCCATGGGTGACCGGGTGATGGTCAATCACGGCGCTGAAGGTGATATCTTCAAAACAGGGATTATGGGTGGGCTGGGAATCAACAATGATATATTTGGAAAACTTATCCGACTTAAAGCTCTTCATCCTTTCCGCCGGAATTTTCAACAGATCCAGCATGGTCAGATTGGCAAGCCTGCGGATTTCGTTGGCGTAACCGATGGTGACACTCTTCACGCGATAACGAAGCAATCTTTTAATGGCCAGCGCACTCGCCAGGGAATCAGGGTCGGCACTGATGGTGATCAGCACATCATCATCCTTGCCGAATACATTCCAGAATTCCAGTAATCGCTCTTTTGCCGTTTTCTTTGGCGTATTGCGCCGTTTTTTCGGCTGCGCAACAGGAAGTTTTTCACTCTTCAATATTCTCACCGTGCGGGATTAGCCCATCATCATTTTCGTACAGTCGAATGCAGGTATCTTGTACCATAAGACCTTTGCCGGATGCAAGAAGATATGCGGAGGATTCGGGGGTGATCACAAAGGATAACATATTGATTCTATTTAATTTACGAACATCAGGCAGAGACTCCGCCATTTTTTTTGGGAATTTATACCATTCCTGTTGTAAGATATCGGGCATGAACACAATCGGCATTGATTCATTTCGATCCACAACCAACACAACAACTGCTTCCCGCGGACTGACATGATCGAAGAAAACAACTCCCCGCAAAACAAGTTCGGCATCATCGTCGGCGGCTCCGGCCTGGTGGGCGGTGCCCTTGTATATTCCTTCAAGAAAAAATGGGGATTCGACATTCTGGCCCCCAACAGCAAACAGCTAAGCCTCAGGGATTCAAATGACATAAAAAACTTTTTCACAAGCTGTCGTCCTGATTTCATTATCAACGCGGCAATCGCCGGTATTGACAGCAACCCGAAAATATCATTTGAAATCAACTACCTGGGAAGCATCAATCTGGCCAAGGCGGCGGCCGCCCTGGGGATTCCTTACATCTTTTTCAGTTCAGCCGCGGTGCTGCCGGCCGGGGAGAACCTCAGCGAAGCCGAGCAGCGCCCCCTGCGGGCGGAGATGAGCAATTACGCCAAATCCAAACTGATGAGCGAAAAGACCCTGGCTCATCTTCACCGGACCGAGGGCCTTGATTACACCATCATCCGTCTCGCCATTGTTTACGGCAAGCATGACCACAAAATTCAAGGTTTTCACCGCTTGCTTTATTCCGTTGTCGACCAGTCAATGCCCGTGCTTTTTACCGCCAGGGAAACCCGCCATTCATACACCAACGCGAAAAAAATTCCGCTCTTTGTCCGCCACATCCTGTCCCGGCGGGCTGAATTTTCAGGACAGACCTTTCATCTGGTCGATTCCTCTCCGGTGAGGCTGGACCGGCTTATCCTGACCATCCGCAACTACCTGCAACTGCCGCGGCCAAAGGAAATCTACCTCCCCTACCCCATGGCCCGCTTCGGCGCGAATTGCCTGAAAAAAATGACCAGACTGCTGATCAAAATCGGCATTGACGCCCGCATGCCCCCGGAGTTGATGTTCATGAAGAGCTTTTACGAGGCCCAGACCCTTTCCACGGAAAAACTGCGGCAATCGAGCTTTGTCGATCCCTCGCCGGAGCAGACCGTCATCAGCCAGCTTCCCGAGATCATTCAATATTATCTGACCAGGTGGGAGCAACTCAACCTGATCGCCCCCTATGACAAGGAATTTTTCGACCCCCAGAAACTGTCGGAAGAGTTCCTCAATCGTCCGGAAAGCCTGCTCGATGACATCCATCAGCAAAGGATCAGGCCATTCACTGATTTTCCCTGATGAAACGGCAAAAAGGCAAGAGGTGTGGCCAAGGAACTTCGGGTGGAAACGATTCCGGAAATCATTTTTCTATCCTGCGACGGAAGGTTCATCAAACGACTAAGCGGCAAAATCGCCAATGATATGCTGGAATTTTTCAAGAGCAACGAAATAATCATTTTCTGCTCCGCCGCCTTTTCCCTGGTCACCTTCCTGGGAACCCTGCTGGCCATCCCCTTTATGGTGGCGCGCATCCCCGCCGACTACTTTTCCAACACCAAAAGACATCGGCTCCCCTGGGCAAAACACCATCCCCTGGTGCGGGCAATACTGCTTATCAGCAAAAATCTTGTCGGATATGTTTTTATTTTGATGGGTATCATCATGCTGGTCCTGCCCGGCCAGGGCCTGCTTACCATCGTCATCGGGCTGATGCTCATTGATTTTCCCGGCAAATTTCGTTTTGAACGCTGGCTGGCCGGCCGCGGCCCTATTCGGCGTTCCATCAACTGGTTGCGGCAACGAACCCGCCAAGAACCGCTTCTCTTCGACCATGAAAAAACCATGTGATCTCTGCAACGGTACGGGCCAACTGAGCACCTTCAAGGGTGTCAGCCGATTCGTCGTAACCTGGGAGGAATGCCCGGAGTGCGCCGGCCTGGGCTACACCATCACGGAAAACCAAAGGGCATCTCCCCAAAAAATGCCAACAAAACATCCGAACCGGTCGCGCCGGAAAAATCGGTCCGGGTCCTGACCCCGCCGCCGGCCGCATGCTGAAAATATGCACATGCCGTCCCTTCAGCACCGTCATTCTCCCGCCGGTGACAATAGTCTTTTTCATCCTTATTGTTTTATCAGGAAGGAGGTGATCTTATGATGAATGAAAACCTGACAACCCTGGAACGCGAATTCATTGAGATTGCCATGTCGGAGGAGATGGAGGGCGAGGTAACGCTGCATGACATCCAGGAATACATGGATTACCTGGACGAAAACTTCATGGAAGGAGCTCTGGAAGAATATAACGAGCAGCTTATCAAGCACGTGCATTAAAGCGCCAATGCCGTGTCGAATCGTTTCCCAACCGGAAACAAAGCCCGCGTCAATGCGGGCTTTTTCTTTGCAGGCGCGGCCAAGCGGTCCGAGACGAATATTTCTCTTATCCATTCCCCCGGAACAATGATATGATGATCACCAGGAAAACGATCCCATGAAGGAAAAGAAGAAAGATAACGCAGGTCTCGTCTATTCAACCGAGCACGGCAGAATGTGCCCGGCGTGCGGACAACCATCCGCCGCCTGTCTCTGCCGCGGCAGCAGGACGTCCGCCCCGGGCAATGGAATCGTCCGGATCTCCAGGGAAAGCAAAGGCCGCAAGGGCAAAGGCGTAACCCTCATTTCAGGACTGGGGCTTGCTGCCGACTCCCTGCGCGCACTGGCCGGAGAGCTCAAGCGGAAATGCGGTTCCGGCGGGACGGTGAAGAACGGCATCATAGAGATCCAGGGGGATCACCGGGACACCCTGTTTGCGGAGTTGACCCGGCAGGGGTATCTCGTCAAATACAGCGGCGGCTGACAATGACGCCTCACACAGACAATTGACAAAAACAATTGGCCAATCATACACGGAGCTCGTTATGAAAAACAAGGAATGCCGCAATCACAGCAAATACGGCCTGGAACATCACGGACTCAACAATCTCGGAGAAGTTTTCTGGAACCTCCCCACCGCCATCCTCTATGAAAAAATCCTTATTCGCGGCGAAGGACGCCTCTCCCATCTCGGACCGATCGTTGTCCGTACCGGCCATCACACCGGCCGCTCGGCCCGGGACAAATTCATCGTCAAGGACAAAACAACCGAAAAAGATATCTGGTGGGGAACAACCAACGTGCCCTTCTCGCCGGCCAGTTTTGATGAACTGCATAAACGAATGACCCTGCACCTGCAGACCCAGGATCTCTATGTGCAGGACTGCTTTGCCGGAGCTGACCCCAAATACCGGATGCCGGTGCGCATCATTACCCAGTACGCCTGGCACAGCCTCTTTGCCCGCAACATGTTCATCCAGGCCACCAGGGAAGAGCAGCAAAGACATGTTCCGCAGTTCACCGTCATCAATGTTCCCGGCTTTCACGCATCCCCGGCTGTGCATGGGACCAATTCGGAAACATTCATCATCGCCAATTTCAAAAAAAAGCTGATCCTGATCGGCGGCACCAGCTATGCCGGAGAAACCAAAAAGTCTATTTTCTCCGCCATGAACTATATTTTACCAGGAAACAACATCCTCCCCATGCACTGTTCCGCCAATATCGGCCCGGAAGGCAATACCGCCCTCTTTTTCGGACTGAGCGGCACCGGCAAAACAACCCTTTCCGCCGATGCCTCGCGCGTCTTGATCGGCGACGACGAACACGGCTGGAGCGATGACGGCATCTTCAACTTTGAGGGCGGCTGCTACGCCAAGCTGATACATTTATCCGCGGAAGCGGAGCCGGAAATTTTTTCCACCACCAGACGCTTCGGCACCATTCTGGAAAATGTTTCCCTGGACGCCTGCACTCGCCGGGTTAACCTTGACGATGACACCTTTACCGAAAACACCAGGGGTTCGTACCATATTTCCGCCATCCCCAATGCCAGCGAAACCGGCAGGGGAGGGCACCCGAAAACCATCATCTTTCTTTCCGCCGATGCCTTCGGTGTTCTGCCGCCGGTGGCCAGGTTGACCAGGGAGCAGGCCATGTACCATTTCATTTCCGGCTACACGGCCCGGGTGGCCGGCACGGAAAAGGGAGTTACCGAGCCTTCGCCGGTGTTCAGCGCCTGCTATGGAGCTCCGTTCATGCCCCTCCACCCCATGCGCTATGCGGAACTGCTCGGCGAAAAAATGCAACGGCACGACACCCAGGCATGGCTGATCAATACCGGCTGGACCGGCGGGCCATACGGCACCGGCCATCGCATGTCCATTGCCCACACCCGGGCCATGATCAACGCCGCGCTGGACGGCAACCTGGACAAGATTCCCACTCATCCGGAGCCTTTTTTCGGCCTGCATGTGCCGACCCGCTGCCCGGGTGTGCCGGACCAGGTCCTGCAGCCCCGCAACACCTGGCCCAATGGCGACGATTACGACGCCCAGGCCGGCAAACTGGCCGGGATGTTTGCCGAGAACTTTAAACAATTTGCCGACCAGACCACGGAGGAAATCCGCAAGGCCGGACCCTGTTGTTGATTGCGGATTTGGGATTTACGAATCGTGGATTGAATTGAAACCAAGGTGCATGAGTGCCCCCAATCAGCAATTTTCCGTCATCGACCGGCAATACGAAAAGAGGCGGAGGAGGCAAATCAGATGGACAAACTCGTTCCCATACTCCCGCAGCCTTCCACCTGACCGCCGGCAACCGACGCCGGAGGCTGTCGGCAAACAACAGTGGTGAGCGCAAAACACCTTTCCCCGGAAGATTGTGAAAAAATCAGGGAGGCGATACGCGGGAAATACAGCGGGGTTTCCTGTTCCGCCGCCGGTTTCTTTCGTTATCCCACCGGCCGGGAAGGGGCGGAGAAACTCGGATATGACCCGGCTGTCATCTCCCAGGCCCATGCCGGTCTGCTTCAGTCCTTCTGCGGCGTCGGCAATCCCTTTTCCCTCGGCATTGTCACGTCCGGTGATCGGGTGCTTGATTTCGGTTGCGGCGCGGGCTTTGACATGTACGTCGCCGCCCGCCTTGTCGGCAAACACGGCCTGGTGTGCGGAATCGACCTGACAGACTCCATGGCTCATCAGGCCAGGGAAAATCTTTGCCGCGCTGCAATTGATCACTTTGAAATTCAAGTCGCCAACGGGGAAACCATTCCCTATCAAAATGACTTTTTTGATGTCGTCATCTCCAACGGCGTCATCAACCTCAGCCCGCACAAGGAAAAATGTTTCGCCGAAATCCAGCGGGTGCTCAAACCAGGCGGCCGCCTCCAGTTTGCCGATGTTGTTCTGGAAAAAGACCTGCCGGACAGGATGAGTTTAAGCGCCGAATCCTGGTCGCACTGAATAGGCGGCACGATCCCGGTGCGGGATCAGTTGAAAACCATGGAAGAGGCGGGTTTTTGTCAGGTGGCCTGCCAGGGCATCACCGGTTTTCGCACTTCACCCTCCACCGTGGGCGCACTGTTTTCCGGCTGCAAGCCGTAGGATGCTTAACGGTTTCTTGTTGCGCACGCGGATGAAGCGTGGCCGGAGGGAAGAGAAAAACATCATGGACGTTTTCCAGGAAAAGATCGCGGCCATCCGCCAGGTTCACCAGGCATTTGCCGAAATCATCCGTCATGACAAGTGTCGCACCTGTTCCTGCCTGCACGGAGACATGATGGCCGCCATTCTGACCGTCATCCGCGACATTGAAAAAGATAAGGACGCCCCGGAGCTGGTTGCCGCTGAAAACGATTTTTCCGAATGGATCGACGGCGCACGCAGGGCGGATCTCCACCATTGACTGGGCTGCCGACCCTGCCTGCCGGTTCCGGCATTCAATAGATTCAACCAGCAAATGGACCTGCTGCTTCACGGCAAGGACGGACGTGTCGGCGAACCGGCCGGCGCCGCCTCCATCCCGGCAACGGAATTTGTCGACCTTGCCTGGCCGGTGCAGCCGGGGGATTACGCGGTGCGCAATCCCAGGTCAGCCATTGCCCTTCTGCTGGTGGGTGAGACCCTCGCAATGGACGACAGCTTTTTCAGCGCGTTCGCCTCGATTGCCATCACCGGCACCCTGACCACGGAAAACATCGGGGTGGAATACGTGGTCAAGAATCTCATCAGCAATCCCTTTATCCGCCATCTGGCAATACTGGGCAAGGAAATCGCCGGTCACCGGCCGGCCGACGCCATCTTCAAGCTGGCGGCAAACGGTATAGACGTAAACCAACGCATCATCGAAGCGCGCGGCGCGCGGCCGGTGCTGCGCAATCTGCCGGCCGCCGCGGTGGAGCATTTCCGCGCACAGATCACGGTGCACAACCTGCTGGACTGCGCCGACCCCAATCTGCCGGCCCAAAAAGTTCATTCCCTTGGTCTTCTCCCCCACGAGCCGTGCAGCGCCGCCCTCCACGTCAGTCTCATCGACCCCATCGAGGCACGGCCTGCCCAACATCTGCAACTTGACCCCGAAGGCTACTTCATCATTCTGACCAACAGCGGCCGAAAAAACCCGCTCAGGGTGGAACATTACAAAAACAGCGGCGCCCTGGCGCACATCATTGAAGGGAAGGACAGCGCCACTCTCTGCGCCGACCTGATTGAAAAAAAACTCGTCTCACGCCTTGACCATGCCGCCTACCTGGGGCGGGAGCTGGTCCGGGCGGAAAACGCCCTCCGGCAAGGAACCAGATATATCCAGGACAGGGCGCAGGGAGAAATCAACCGCCGCTGAGCATCTCTTTGAGTGTATTGCATTGCCCTCCTCGCCCCTCCTGGCACATTTTCCCATTTTGCCAATCGTCACAGGAAATCAGGCCGCGAAACGGAGAAGTGGCGGTACTTTCTACTCAGATAACACCTTTTACTTCAGTAGTAGCCGTACTCATGGGAAATTCGGGGACAGACCCCTAATATTCCCCGAATTACCGCAAAAAAGATGAAAAATGAGCCCTGATATGCTACATACTATGTATCTCCTATGGAGCCGGACAGGAGGAATTCCAATATACTGTCCCCGAATTTACCCCTACTGGAGGAGCTCACCCCATGCAAACGGTAAAGGAAAAAATAACGGAAATTCTCATGTCCCAACCGGATGACGCCACCTATGAAGAGATCATGCGGGAACTCGCCTTTGAAAGAATGATCGAACGGGGTCTCAATGACGCCCGATCCGGACGGGTGATCACCGATGAAGAGCTGGCGCACCGGATTCGCACATGGCAAAGCTGAGATGGACCACGGAAGCCGAGCGATGGCTGCGGGATATCCATGACTACATCGCCGGCGACAATCCCTCCGCCGCGCAAAAGGTGATTGTCGGTATCTACGACAAAGCACAGATGCTGCGGGAGTTCCCAGAGCTTGGTCACAAATACCGCTCAGAGCAGGAAGGTGACATACGAGTCCTGCTTTATGGCCATTACCGGATCGCGTACCTGATACGACATGAAGGAGTGATCGATATTTTAGGTGTCTTCCATGGCGCCTTGGACATCAGGCGATATCTCCCCTGACTCTGGGAAAAATCGCGGGCATGGCCCACTCCTCCACTCCTCCTGTCCGCCAACGCGGGAATCAGACCAAATAACCAAATCCCCATCTCACTGTCCGCCGCGAACGCACCGCACGTAGTAGCTGCCGTGCTTACTGTAGCTGCCGACGCTGCCACCGTAGAAGTTGACGTGCCACGCGTAGGACGGAGAGGAGTCGACGTACCACTCGTCGTCCGGATAGTAGGCGTAGCCGACGTCGGCGTACCACGCACCGTCCGGACTGCCGGCGTAGGTGGACGACGACCAGTAATGGGACGTATTTGCGTTAGGAAAGACCGCCGGATCAATGGCAGGGTTATAGCGGCTGTCGTCGGTGATGGATTCAAGCTCCTTGATGTTCGGCAGCCGCCAGTCGTCATAGCCTCCATCCACCGGCAGGACAAGATCATCACAGTAATCCAGGGCCTGCTGCCAGGCGCGGGTTATGTTGTCGTCCTCTCGCTGCCACATCAGGCCACTGGCGTTGTCCGTCACCGTGCCGTCTTCATTGGGGGTAAAGTCGCCGGCCAGGGCCGGGGCGACTGCGAGCAGCAGGGTGCAGCAGGCGGCAATGAAGGCCCGGCGAAGGGTAAAAATGGTTTGGTTCGTTGTCATCGTTTTTTTCATTTCTCTCTCCTTATTATCAATACAGGGCAGCGTCGGCAATGATTTGCCGACCTACGGGATTACAACCTCTGGCGGCAAGGGATGCCGCCCTACGGCAACATGCACGGCGAACTCGTAGGTCGGCATTCCCATGCCGACACCGAATACGCAATACCCGGCTTCATGCCGCAAGCGGAACAGGCCGGTCGCCACCAAACATCACCTTTTCGGTCAGCACCCGCCGCTTCAAACGCTTGGCGGCCTGGCCGGCCTCGCCGATGACGGCATAGGACAGCCGCCGGCGCAGGGCCTCTTTTTTACATTTTCGCAGCCGCGCCAGTGGAAAGCCGCAGCAGGGGCCAAGGCTGGGGCGGCTCTCACCCCTTATTTTCAGGCCGAAAAGGGCGACGGCCCGTTCCGCCTGCTCGCCGAAAAACTCGATAAAGCGGCCGACCTGAAAAAAGAGGAGACATCCGGCACAGCGGTGCAGCGCCCAGGCATACTGTTCGGCCAAGGTACGCGGCGCCAGGGGTTCATAACGGGGATGCAGCCGCCCCAGTTGGTCAATCGCGAACAGATCAGCCAGCCAGGGGTGCCTCGCCCACAGGGAACGGATAAGTCGAAAGGCGCTGGCATGGGAAAAATGGCCGAGGTAGGAGGCCAGCACCTGGCGCAGTTCCACGATGGTTTCCCGGCGCAGATGAAGGGCGGTGTATCTGTCGCGGCCGATGGCCCCGTCAACCACCATCCGAGCGCGGAAGCGCCGCAGCCGGTCCTTGAGGTTGCCCACCACCCGGTTGCGCACCAGCAGATAATCCGGCCGGACGATGTAGCCCAGGAAATCAGAACCCTCGCTCACCCGTTTGCACACCGGAGGAGCGGGCTTCAGTTCCAGGGCCAGGCGGTCGGCGAGAAAGGCTTTGATGCGCCGCCGCATGGCCAGCAGCATTTCGGGGCTTTCATGCAACAGGATGAAATCATCGACGTAGCGCAGATAAAAACGGCATTTCAGTTCATGTTTGACGAACTGGTCCAGCTCGTTCAAATAGACATTGGCGAAAAACTGCGAGGTCAGGTTGCCGATGGGCAGCCCCTTACCGGGCCCGACATGGAAAAGCGACTTGCCCGGCGGCACCTGACCGAGCAGGGCAGGGTCGCCCTTGGCCAGGTAATTGGCCGTGCAGTCGGCGTCGAGAATCGTCCGGGCCAGACCAAGGAGAATGGGCGCGCCGACATGACGGCGGAGGATGGCAAACAAAATCTCCCGGTCGATGCTCATGAAAAAACTCTTGATGTCAAGCTGCATGAACCAGCCGGGCCGGCGGCCGTTTCCGGTGAGCCGGTTCATGAAAGCGGCAAGCCGCAGCACCGCGGCATGGGAGCCCTTGCCCACCCGGTTGGCGTAGGAATCGAAAATGAACTTCGGCTCGAAAATCGCCTCCAGCCGGGGCACGAGCAGATGATGCACCACCCGGTCGCGAAAATCGGCGGCAAAAATCTCCCGCAGTTTCGGCACCGAGGTAACAAAGCAGACAGAGCGGGACGGGCGATAGGAACCGGAAGACAGCTCTTCCCCCAGGCTTCGCTGGTTTTCCAGCACATCAACCTCGAAGCGCAAGGCATTGGCGGTCTTGCGCTTCCGCTTCCGGCAGGCCAGATAGGCCGCATACAGGGAAGGGAAGCCGAACAGGCCGCCGTGATCACTTTCCGCCGCGAACGCACCGCACGTAGTTGTTGTTGTTCTTATTGTTGTTGTTGACGTTGCCATTGTTGAAGTTGACGTTCCACGCGTTGTTCGGATTGTTGGCGTTGGTGGACGACGACCAGTAATTGGACGTTGTACCCGCTCACTTGACGGCCCTTTGCAAGGGCCCTTCACGGAACGATCCCGAAGGTACGGTCCGCTGCACGCTCATGCCCGACCACGACGGACGGGCGGAGCGGGCGCACAGTGATCTTAAGCGCGCTCCCTGGCGCCCGAAGGCGCCTGGGATTCCGGCCTGCTGTTCTTCTGATTCCTCAACCAACCCTCGCTCTGTCTGCTTATTTCCGTCGCCGATATTGCCAGGCGCTCGAATTCCTTGAAACCTTTAAATGCCTTGATCTCCTTGGCCATGACGATCATGGCCTTCATCTCCTCGCTTTTGTCCCGCAGCTCGGTGAGGCTTGCCACCTTGTCCGCCTGGGAGTTGACGCGGATGATGAGGGAGTAGAGGTGCCGCGCCAGATCGCGCAGGTCGGCGCCGATGGCGTACTTGTGGTAGCGGGGAAAATCCCGCACCGCTGTTTCCACCTCCACCGCAAGCTCCATGGCCTTGCGGAAGATGGGCAGATTTTCATATCGCGCCATGATTTACACCCCCCATGCCGCGCCGGAATCCCAGCGCGGCACCCAACCAATCAATCGGACCAATCAGACCAAAGGACCAAATCCCCGACTCACTGTCCGCCGCGAACGCACCGCACGTAGTTGTAGTACTTAAGGTAGTAGCCGACGTAGCCATCGCCGAAGTGGACGTACCACGCGCTGTCCGGATAGCCGGCGTAGGTGGACGACGAACAGTAAACGGACGATTTTGTGTTAGGAAAAACCGTTGTATTGATGGTCGGACCCGGGTAAGGACGGCTGTAATCCACCAGCCCCACCAGCTCTTTTTTACCGGGCAGCCGCCAGTCGGTGTAATTGCCGAGGGTGAGATCGCCGCAGACATCCACCGCGCCGTTGGGGTTGTAAGTCGCATCGGCGGTGCCGGAGGCCTGGTACCAATTGGTGTAGCCGTTGTCCCCCTGCTGCCACATCAGCCCGGTGACGTTGTCGGTCACCGTGCCGTCGCCGTTATCGGTGTAGGCGGGCGGGTTGATGGAGTAATTGCCGTCCTGGCCGAAGAAAGGTTCACCCGGCTGCGGACAGGGAATGGAGGTGGAGTTGTCGTAGCAGATGGTTTGGCCGGTGTCGGGGAGGGAGGAGAGAGGGCAATTTTGAGCAGCATCCGCAGGCACCGATACAGGAACCACGTCAGACAACACAGACTCACGGCCATCGGCTGCAACCCCCATGATCCGGTAATAATAAGTCCAGCCAGGGAGCACGCCGGTGTGTCCATAGTCGGTTGTTGTGGTGGGAGCGGCAAGCTCACTGCTATCGGTAACGTCGCTGCTCGTACCCCAGTACATCTTGTAATAAACCCCATCATCCGGCGTACCCACAGCATTCCAGGTAATATAGTTCCAACATTTGTTGGGGATGTATTGGGCCGAGAGGATGTTTGGTGTTGGCAGTTCTTCGCTCGTATCAGCGATTGTAGTAAAACTCCACCACTCGCTTGCCTGCAACACTTTCCCCGAGGCATCCATGGCCCGGATGCTCCAGTGGTAGGCTTTGCCAGGATCAAGGCTCGCCGCCTGGAAAGTTTCGGCAGAAAGCCCGCATCCGTTCGTGTCATCCCAGATCAGTGTGACAGCGTTTGTTCCCTTCAAGTTAAAGCAATAGCTAGAAGCTCCATCGACGGGTTTCCATCCAAAATTGATGTAATCCGGGTCAACATCGGTTTCCCCTTTTGATGGACTTTCCAGCATTACATATGTTGCCTTGTCGTCACAGCCGGAGCTGTCGCATTCAATATTAAGATCCCAGTCGGCACCCGGCCCATCCATGGTGTACAGTGTCCCAAGGTCAGAATCCGAAACCATATTGCCAGTGTACTCGCTATTGGCATGGATATAGGCGCCTGTCAGTTCGGCAATCTTTTGCACAAGTTTCTTTCCGTCATCATCGCCAGCGACCAGGCAACTGAAAAGAAGTATGTGCGAACCAGGGGCAAGGATTCCCTCATCCTTAAGACGCTTCAACTGTTTATAATGTTCATGATCGGGATTACTTACGGTCTTGTATGTAAGCACCGCATTGTCGGAAAGATGAATAAGACCATAATTGCCGTGGGTGAAGATGGTCAATCGGTCAATCGGTTGATAATGGTCACGCACTGCTTTCAAATAATCAACCCATTGCGTCAGGGTCACCGCGCTGCCAATCGAATCATTCAGGGCATCATAGGAGAAATAATAGGCATTGGTATTGTAAGTGCCCCGTTGTGAACCTTCCTCGTCACCGGCGGAAACAACCTCGAACTTGCCATCAGAATCCGGCCCTGGGTTCATGTCATAGACTGTATTAAAGGCTGAATCCTGGCCGAGATTGTCGCCCCAGCTTGAGTCAAACCAATAGGAAATAAGTGTCCGGCCATCAGCCTCGAAGATACTGCCATACAAATTCGCGTTGTCTTTAAGATAAAGGTAGAAATCAGAATCTGCGGGGATAGTTCCTGAGAGGAGGTTAGTATTTATGGAGAAAACAGACTGGTAGAGGGTGTAAAATAGTTTGTGTAAATGGCT
>AMWB02054188.1_pt1 | contig 25881 bp, 21 predicted proteins | sample 200311 | NCBI WGS metagenome assembly AMWB02 (sample SAMN02737377, study PRJNA173069) | bioreactor metagenome | biome: anode biofilm in microbial fuel cells | place: USA: California | collected 2010-12-16 | reverse complement strand
CGTGCTGTGCGGGGATAAGCTCCTTCACGAAAGAATAATCTTGTAAAAAGCACAAGAGAACTGGCAAATTAGCCACTAACCCCGCCTAAAAGATTTGCGGGGTAAGCTCCTTCACAAAATAATAATCTTGTAAAAAGCACAAGATTATTATTTCTAAGTCGCTAAATTATTTTAGGGACCTGGAACATTTGGTCATCGTGCTGCGGACCATTTTTTAGTGCCTCAACCTGGGACAGCGATTCTTTTTCCACATCCTCACGAAAGGCATTACTGACTGAAAAAACATGGGAGGTGGGGATAACCTGGCTGGTATCCAGCTCATCCAGTTTGGCCACATAGGACAAGATCTCGTCGAGTTGTCCGGTCATCTTTTCCAGCTCTGCATCGCTCAGTGTAAGTCTTGCCAGATGGGCGACATGCTCAACTTCGTTTCGATTTATTTTCATTGAACCTGACTTCTTGAATTTTTATGATTTATTTTTTGAATAGATATTTTCCAGGTCTTGCTGGTTAAACTTATCCTTGTTATGAGCATACTCAAGGATAGCTTCAGCAAAATGTTTGACAATACGCGAGTCAAACTGCGTTGCACTGCATCTGTGCAACTCCGCCACCGCCTCTTGCATCGTCATATTTTTTCGATAATTTCTCCTGGAAGTCATAGCGTCATAGCTATCTACGACCATAAGTATCTTGGTCAAATCGTCCAGCTGATCGCCGACCAGCCCATCAGGATATCCATTGCCATCCATTCTCTCATGGTGGTGTCTGATTATAAATCGTTCCCTCTCCATAAAACCGAGCGGCTGAATAATATTCGCCCCGACACTGGGATGCTTGCGAATTAACACCCACTCTTCCTCAGTCAGTTTTCCAGGTTTTTGAATGCAGGAAAGATCTATGACCAGTTTTCCTATATCATGAAACTGAGCGGCTCTCCTGAGAACAAGGATCTCGCTTGCAGGCAGCTTCATGGCTGTACCGAGCATCAGTGCATATTCCGTTACCCGCATGGTATGACCGGCAGTATAATAATCCTTTTCCTCCATGGCATTCTGCAGGCTGGTCATCAATTGGACAGTGGCATTTTCCAGGCTGTTGCTGTAGGAAAGCAACAGTTTATTCTTTTCTTCCAGCTCAATGGCCTTGGTTAAAATATCATCCTCAAGAGACGCCTTGTATTGTCGTTCCTGAAGGACATACACCCTCTTTTCAATAGCCCGGCGAATTTTAACATTAAAAATATCAAGATCTTCAATGGGTTTGGTAAGAAAATCATAAACGCCTAGATTTATTGCCTTTACCGCATAATCCATTGACCCGGCACCGGTGAGAAAGAGCACCGGTATTTCAAAATTACGATCATTAAGCTTCTGCATGGTGGCAAAGCCATCCAGGCCAGGCATATTGATGTCGAGGATGATAACATCATAGCTGTCGTCGACCTGATCAAGAATCTCTTGACCACTGGATGCGGTATCAACAAGATAGCCAAACAGTTCGAGTATGTTCGATACCGTCGTGCGCACCATGCTGTCATCGTCTCCGATGAGTATTTTTTTCGATCTTTTTTCCAAAAAAGATATCTCCACTTCTCCTGAAAAACCGAGTGATTTCCGAATCTACATTTTTCAGCGGCTTTTTGCAAATTCGTTCATTACTGCTTCACTGTTTCATCACTTCTTGTCGGAAAAAGAATATATGTAGAGACGGGTGTCATGATATGCAATCATTATCTTAAATATATAAGGATATAAATATGATATCATCCCGGCATAAAGTTTTGCCGGATTCGTTGTAGTACCTCTTGAGGGTACTCTGTTCAGTACTCGCTTGACGGGTGTAAGTTCCTTCACAAAATAAAATTATTGTAAAAAACACAAGAATTTTATTTCTAAGTCACTAAAAAGAAAAACGCAATTCCATAAAAATGAAATTGCGTTTTTAGTTGTTGAAAAGAATTCGATCACATAGGTACTATCAGTTTATTGGTATCTTCATTCCAGGTTACAACCAGGTACCAGACAATCATGACAATACCTATAATAAGAAGAGTAGGTCCGTAGCCAAGCGTATCGGGCAAATACACGTACGAACCAAGAACCCCGTCGGCCTCAAATTCCTGATCTCTGAACCAGGCCGTCATTATAGAGGAGCTGATAGAGAAAAAGGGAACGACCATCATCAGCTTGACCTGCCCTTCCCCTACCCGCCAAAGCGTTCCGGAACCGCAGCCACCGGCAAACATTGCCCCAAGGCCGAAGATAAAGCCGCCAACAACACCACCCCAACCAAAAGTTCCCCGTACATAGTTCGCGGCGGCCAGAACGGCCTCCCCTTCTGCCCGAACCGGCACAGCATATTTCAACACAGCGGCGCCTATGGCCACAATAAAAATGGACAGCATGACAGATTTTGCCAGGGTACAGTCACCGGTCATATGCGGTTCACGAAATCCCTGAACCATACACCAGCGTCCCCGCTGCATGGTATAACCAAGGCAGGCGGCAATGACAATGACACCGCTGAGAGACGCAATGTAGTCACTGTCTTCATTGTCGGCATAGAAATATGATGCCCAGACAATTCCGATAATTCCTATAATTCCTAGCCCGTATATGACGGCTGGAGGAAATGTGAAAGTTTTCGATCCGCCGTCACCCCAGGTTATATGTTCCATTTCCAGGTAGAGAAGTTTTAGACCGAGAATGACACCAAAGACGAGGCCGAACATCATGGTAAAGCCATTAGCGGCGAGATTGCCGATAGCATTGTAGAATCCACCGACGTTACAACCTCCAGCCAAGGTGGCGCCTATTCCCATGAGGATACCGGCAATGACCGCTTTAACCATTTCTCGATAGGGCGGTATCCTCAGAGCAAAGTCTTTGCCAAGACAGGCAGATATAAAAGCTCCCACAACAAAACCGATACCAATCACTGAACCGGAATCAATAAAGATGGATCGAGGTGCTTCATCGAAATACTGAAAGACACCAGCCTCGGTACCAAGGAGTTGTGCCGTACCATACATGATCCAATCGCCCCAATTCCGAATGGCTCCCACCGCGCCCCAGGGTCTCCACCAGGCCATCATCAGAACTGAGAAAAAAGCGACAATAACGCCGGTTACATAAGGATTCCATTCTTTTGCGCATAGCAAGGTATAGAGATCCTTTACTTTATTTTTTAAAACTGACTCTTCACTCATGACTCGTATCTCCAGGTTGAATAAAAATATACACGTATCCTCTTATGATACGTGAATTTTTTACACAGCCCTTGTTTTTTTGTCAAGACCAACTACTGGGACACCAACAACAACCACAATGTAGCCATTTGGTTTTATTGTATCTTTCTAAATAGTTATGAACGCGAGCTTTTCATTTCTTGACAGAAATGCGCTGCTACGGTATAGGTCAGTTTTGCAATTAATTCTTGGTAAATAGAATAGAGGCATATACTGTGGTTATATGCCCATAAATTTTTAATTCAATTTCAGGAGAAAAAAATGAGTGATCAGAAAGCTGCCCCTGCTGATATTCAACCCAAAAGTATCCTCGATGCAAAAGGTTTAAGTTGCCCTATGCCTCTTCTTCGCACGAAAAAAGAAATAGGAAAGCTTGCTTCCGGTGAAATTCTTCAGGTTGACGGTACCGATCCAGGTTCCAGAAACGATATTCCCGGCTGGTGTGAGCGTTCCGGTCATGAATATCTTGGTGAGAAGGAAGGATCCGGTTTCATCAGTTTTTTCATTAAAAAAGGTTAATTTCTTTCACCGTTCCACATCCGGAACTCAATAAGAAAAATAATCCAATGTAGATACAAACAATTATTCTGACTCGTTTGTATCTACATTCTTTTTTCAACAACTCAAATATAAAATATAGCCACCATTATTTTCTGGAGGAAGTTAACATGGCGAAAAGTTTAGGTATATTCGTAACTTCACCTGACAGCCTGCAACATGCCATAGGTGTTACCAAGTCGGCCAAGGCAAAAGGTTCGAAAGTTAAAGTTTTTTTCACCTGGAAGGCAACTGCCCTGTCCAAAGATCCTGCTTTCAAGGGGCTTTGTGAGTTAGCTGACGATGTTTCCATCTGCGTTGACAGCTATGTAAAACAGGGTTTTAATGTTGATGATGTTCCTGCCGGTCTGACCCCCAAGAAAATGGCGACACAGGCGCAGCATGGTATTATGATCGAAGATTATGACTGTTATCTTAGTCTGTAAGGAGATATTGGTATGGAATATAAAAAAGTGTGTTTGATGTACCGTCACAAGGATTATGCCGTTGATGGAATTCGATCAGCGCTTGGCCTTGCTGTTGAGAATATGTATGCCTATGGCGTAGTTATGGATGTAGAAATACCAAAACTTGATGAACTCAATCAGGAAAGCATTGAGATGCTGCGTGACATGGAAGGAGAAGTTTATTCCACAGTTCCCGCCAATGTCGAGATAAATGGTTTAGAGCCTATTACCATCGAAGAACTCGGTGAAAAACTTCGCGACATGACGCATATCGTCCCGTACGGTATAAAATAACCTTGCCAGGAGTATCCCTATGAAAATATTAAATGTATATAGATCCGAACCGGATGCCACCGTCAAAAAACTGGTGGAAATTGTTACTCGCGACAGAGAGTCCGATACCTTTAATCTTAATACCGAAAATCCGGATTACGATGCACTGGTCGATAAAATTTTTGCAGCTGACCAGACCATCTGCTGGTGGTAATTGCCAGTAACACTGTTACTGAACTTTTTAGTGACTCAGAAATAATAATCTTGTGCTTTCTGCAAGATTATTATTTCTTGAGAACCCCAGTTTATTCTCCTTTCACCTGCAGCAAAGTTTCCATAACAGCGTCATGGAGCATCGGTCTGAATTTTTTAATAGGACTGAGATCTTCTCCACTGAGAACCCGGTTGGTAAGTACAACTACCGCTATTTCTCTTTCAAGATCAATCCAGAAAGAGGTTCCGGTAAAACCAAGATGACCAATACTCAGCTCGGAGAAATAATTGCCGCTGCTGGACAAAGCCGTCGATGGAGTATCAAAACCAAACCTCCAGTTCCCCTTTTTCAAATCTAATGCGTTTCTGAGGGTTTGCGAGCTGTAAGACGGATGATGCAGTCTGCCTCGATATTGCAAAAGTATATTTTCGCACATTGCGAGAACTCCTTTTGCCGTTCCAAAAAGCCCGGCATGACCGGCCACTCCTCCCAAGGCTCGACAATTATCATCGTTAACCTGTCCATACAGCCTCGTTTTTGACCAACTACACTCCCCTGTGGCCGCGTATATTCGAGAGTCTTTTTGTTGCCTGTTGACGAAAAAAACGTCGTTTTCGAGGTATAAGGGTTTGGCAATCTTGTGCTGCCAATATTCATCTAGAGGATGTCCGGAGACTTTTTCAATTATTCTGCCGAGAAGCATAAAACCAAGATCGCTGTAAATAATTTCACTCCCCGGTTTACATAAAAGATTTTCACCAAGAATCCATTCTATAATGCGATCCATCCTTTTTTCCAAAGGAATGGACAACAACTTTTCATAATAAGGACGATGTGCCGGCAAGCCTGAGGAATGTGTCAAGAGATCAAAAAGGGTTATTCCTGCTTTATCTGGCATACGAACTCTAAAAAAGTCAGTAATATTTTGCTCAGTGTTAATTTTATTTTCTTCTAAAAGAGCGAGCATACTGAGGGAGGTAACGAGAGGTTTGGTAAGGGAAGCAAGATCAAATACGGTCCGTTCATCAACCGGACAGGCACTTTCCCCCTTGTCCGTACATCCATAGTAGCAAATATTGCCTTCCTTCACCCCTGCCCTTACTCTGAAGTATCCGACGGAACATGCCGAAAAAACTTGCTTTTTCAGGTTATCATCGAGAAGCTTATCAATTTTTTCATGACAAATATCAGCTGTTCTTTTTTCCATTGCTCAATTATATTATTCTATTGAATTTTTTAGCTATTTTTACTAGATTATGAACCGTCGGCTGGGCTATCAAATCTTTAATATTTCGTTAAAATTCGATCTTCTCATAAAGACAGTTTTATCTCTTTCAACAACGTTTTCAACAGACATTAAACAGCCTATTGTTCATAGTTTATGGAAAAGCTGTTTACAATACTGTTGATAACTTTTTATCAACATAAAGAAAAAGATAACAAGAGGTTCGTTGTTTAAATAATTTTCTTAAATTTTAGCCTATTACACACCATATCAACATATCAGTCGTCTTAATAGTAATAAAAGATATAAATATACTAAGGATATGCCAAAAGGAGTTCCTTAATGTCACTCAATTGTACAATAAGTAAAAACGATCTGCTCGAAGGTCTGAATAGCCTGCAAAATATAACCAATAAAAAAGGAACGTTAGCTATTCTATCCAACGTTCTTATAAACACCGTCAATGGCGGCCTCAGCCTGACTGGTACAGATCTGGAAGTTGGTTTGCGGCTTTTTGTGCCGGCAGAAATCCATGACGAAGGTTCCTTGACGCTGCCTTCAAAAAAAATTTTTGAAATAGTAAGAGAATCCGGTTCTGAAACCATCAGTATCGAAGAGACTGAAAACAGCTGGGTCGTCATTAAAGCCGGATTGAGTACCTATAATCTGGCGGGTATGCCCAACGATGAATTTCCTGAATTTCCTGATTATGAAGAAGACACCTTTATACCCTTCGAAAGTTACATTTTTTTAGAACTTATAGAAAAAGTCATCTATTCCATCGCCAACGAACAGGAAAACATCTACTCGCTTACCTCCGTTCTCTTTGAAAAAGAAAAAATCGACGAAACCTACTATCTGAGAATGGTCTCATCTGATGGACACAGACTTTCCATCATGAGAAAAGATGTGGCTGCAGACCTGGACCAGCTTCAACTCAATGAGGTTACCCTTATTCCGAAAAAAGGGATTCAGGAGTGGAAAAAATTCTGTGAAGGAAGGGATACCATTGAAGTTTCCTTTGAACCAAAACAGGTGGTGCTTCGGGATGATCGAGCGGTGATGATAATTCGTCTGAAAAATGGTGAATTTCCCCAGTATTCTGCCATTGTCGAAGCTATTCAATTAACTAATTGTTTGAAAATAAACAGAATTCCTTTTCTGGATTCCCTCAAAAGGATAAATCTTTTCACGGAAGACATTTTTCATACCATTCAACTCAAAATAGAGCAGAACAAGATGATTCTGTCATCGCAAAATGCCGATCTCGGCAATGCCAAGGATGAACAAAATATAGTGTACAGTGGGGAACCGCTTACCCTTGGTTTTAACTGCCGATATTTTATCGAGACCCTGCAGGTTATGGAATGCGAGACAGTCGAGGCATACATTAACTCAAATAGCAGTCCCTGTCTTATGAAGTCAGAGGAAGACAAAGGCTTTATCAGTATAATTATGCCGATGCAGTTGTAATACCGACTCATATATTGCGTTTTTCATAAATAATAAACTCGTAAAACCCTGAAATAGAACATGGCTGAGTAGAAAGTTTTATATACGTGAAGAAAGATATGAAAGATTTTTACGAAACCATCATATAAAAGGAACAAGTGTGACAGATTTAACGAATAACTACGATGCACAGCAGATACAGGTTCTGGATGGTCTTGAGGCAGTGCGCAAAAGACCATCCATGTATATTGGCAATACCGGCGAAGAGGGGCTTCATCATCTTATCTGGGAGATTGTCGACAATAGCATAGATGAAGCTTTAGCCGGCTATTGCAGTCGAATAAGGGTAACCATTCATGAGGATAATTCCGTTTCCGTCGAAGATGATGGCCGGGGAATTCCCGTGGATAAACACCCAACCGAAAATATGACTGCTCTTGAACTGGTCATGACTACTTTGCACGCCGGCGGTAAGTTTGACCATTCGAGCTATAAGGTTTCCGGTGGCCTTCATGGAGTTGGTGTGTCGGTAGTCAACGCCCTGTCCATTGAAACGATTGCGGAAATCCGTCGTAATGGAAAAATTTACCGGCAATCATATAAATACGGCGATAGGACCGGCGAGTTGCTGGTAATAGGCGAAAGTGAAAAAACCGGTACGAAAATAACCTTTACGGCTGACCCGGAGATATTTACCGAAACAACCGTTTATAACTATGAAACGGTAAAAAGCAGGTTGCGCGAGCTGAGTTTTTTAAATAAAGGACTGCGCATCTATCTGAAAGACGAACGAAGCGGTGAAGAAGATAAATTCCATGCTTCCGGTGGTATTGTGTCTTATGTGGAATACCTTAACCGTAAAAGAACACCGGTCTTTGATCCGCCAATCTTTATCTCTGCTGCCAAGGATAACGTGGAGGTGGAGATTTCTTTGCAACACTATGATGGATACTCCGAAAGACTCTATAGCTTTGTAAATAACATTAATACCCGTGAAGGCGGCAGTCATGTTGCCGGCTTTAGAGCAGCGTTGACCCGATGTATCAATAAGTACGCCAACGATGATATGATCCCGAAAAATATGCGGGAAAAAATGGGTGGCGACGACGTGCGGGAAGGTCTTACCTGTATTATTTCCGTTCGTGTACCTAACCCGCAATTTGAGGGTCAGACCAAAACGAAACTTGGCAACAGTGAAGTAAAGTCTATTGTTGAATCGGTCTGTACCGAGAAATTAACGCTTTTTCTGGAACAAAATCCCGGCGTGGCCAAAAAAATTCTATCCAAGGTTGTCGATGCAGCGCGGGCAAGAGAAGCTGCCAAAAGAGCCAGGGATCTGTCGCGCAAAAAAGGTTCAACTAGTATGATGATGGCCGGAAAGCTTGCTGAATGTCAGGAAAAAGATCCGGCAAAGCGAGAAATATTCATCGTCGAGGGTGATTCTGCCGGAGGTTCTGCTAAACAGGGCAGAGACAGGTCTAACCAGGCTATTTTACCGCTTCGGGGAAAAATTCTCAACGTCGAGAAAGCCAGGTTTGATCGGATTCTCGGGAGCGAAGAAATAAAACATCTTATCGGTGCACTTGGCTGCGGTATTGGCAAGGATGAGTTTGCTCTCGAAAAGCTCCGTTATCATAAAATTATCATCATGACCGATGCCGATGTGGATGGAGCGCATATCCGTACCCTGCTGCTTACCTTTCTGTACCGGCAGATGGCGCCTCTGGTCGAAGGTGGTTTCGTTTATATAGGCCAGCCTCCCCTGTACCGTCTGGGAAAAGGCAAAAAAGAACAATATTTTCTCGATGAAAATAAGCTGAACAGCCATCTTTTCACCCAGGCCAGTGAAAATTTTAAAATTGAACTGTCCGGCCCGGAAAAGATGACCGTTGAAGGTTCCTTATTTGTCGAGTTGTTGGAAAAGCTCTCGGTTTACCAGCGGATTATGCTGTTTATGCATAGAATGAATATCTGGGAGGAGTTACTCTATTTTCTCCTTGAAAATAACATAAAATCTGCCGATCAGTTTAAAGATGAGTCCTTTGTCAGAGACCTGAAAGAAAAACTTCCTGAAGAAAAACTTGTTATCGGCAATATCCGTTCATGCAGGTGGCGCGCGGACTGTTATGAATTTGATATTGCCGTGCGTGGCCAGGTCCAGATAATGGTGACACTTGGTCCACAGATACCACTCATCAATGAATACAGAACTGCGCTGAATCTTTTTCCGGTTATCCGGCAGTATCTCCAGACCGGTTTCACTATTATCTTTACCGGTGCAACCAGACAGGAAAAAGAGATTACAGCGGCCAACTGGAGTGAGATGTTGAAAATAATAAGAGATGAATCCTTTAAAGGAAGTCACCTCCAGCGTTACAAAGGTCTTGGTGAAATGAACCCGGAACAACTATGGGATACCACCATGAATCCTGAAAACAGAACTCTCATGCAGGTAACAATAGACGATGCTGAACAGGCAGATGATATTTTTACCACCTTGATGGGTGATAAAGTCGAACCAAGAAGAGATTTTATCCAAACCCACGCATTGGAAGTTACTGACCTGGATATATAATCCCGGGAGAAAGGATAAAAGTCGGGATTATTTACAATGCCCAAAAGAGAAAGAGGCTCTTTTAGTATCCCTCTTTTTGGGTGTAAGTATCCGCTGCACACTATGTTCCCGGTTAAAAGGAAAAATAGTGTACGGAGGTACTAACCTCGATACATGGGACATACAATGGTGCCCATTTTCAACCAAGTTAATTAAAAAGCAGATATTTACTTATGAGCGCAGATACTGAGAAAAGCAGTGAGCAGTTTCCGACAATATCCATAGAAAAAGAGCTACAGAAATCCTATCTCGAATATGCCATGAGTGTCATCGTCGGCCGTGCTCTGCCGGATGTTCGCGATGGTTTGAAGCCGGTACACAGACGAGCTCTTTTCGCGATGCGGGAATTAGGAGTCCATTTTAACCGTCCCTACGTCAAATCAGCCAGAATTGTCGGTGATGTTATAGGTAAGTATCATCCCCACGGCGATACTGCCGCTTATGACACTATCGTTCGAATGGCCCAGGATTTTTCTCTGAGGTACCCGCTCGTTGATGGACAGGGTAACTTTGGTTCCATGGATGGCGATTCTCCGGCGGCCATGCGATATACCGAAGCGAGAATGACGAGGATTGATAGGGAGATAGTCAACGATCTCGACAAAGAGACCGTTGACTGGATTCCTAACTACGATAACTCTCTGAATGAACCGGCGGTTATGCCGAGTAAGATTCCTAATTTATTAATTAACGGATCTTCGGGTATTGCCGTGGGCATGGCGACAAATATTCCGCCGCATAACCTTACTGAGGTGTTAGATGCCCTGATCACCATGGTAGACGATCCGAATATTACGGTTCATGAGATAATGTCTATCATCACCGGTCCGGATTTTCCCACCGGAGGCCAGATCTGCGGCAGAGCAGGAATAAGAGAAGCCTATGAGACCGGCAAAGGTGTTATTGTTATACGGGCACTCACCCATATAGAAAAGATAAAAGAGGGGAAAAGAGAAGCAATTATCATCACCGAAGTTCCTTATCAGGTGAATAAAGCCAGTCTGGTGGAAAAAATTGCCGAGCTGGTCAAAGATAAAAAAATCAATTCCATATCCGAAGTTCGCGATGAATCGGATCGACACGGGTTACGTGTAGTCATTGAACTGAAGAAAGACGAGATTGCCGATATTGTCATCAATCAGCTCAATTCGATGACGCAGATGCAGAAGTCTTTTGGCATCATTTTGCTGGCCATCGTTAATAACAAACCTGAAATACTCAATATTAAACAAATTCTTGAACATTTTATAGTTCATCGAAAGGTAATAATTTATCGTCGTACCGCCTTCGAACTTAGAAAAGCTGAAGAAAAAGCCCATATTCTGGAAGGGTTGAAGATAGCCCTGGATAATCTTGATGATGTGGTAGCGCTGATCAGGGCTTCGAATAGTCCGCAGGAAGCGAAAGACGAATTAATTCGTCGATATGACCTCAGTGAAATCCAGGCGCAGACTATTCTCGATATGCGCCTGCAGAGGTTGACTGGACTGGAGAGGGAAAAAATTGTCCGGGACTACGAAGAAATAATGGAGGAAATTAAAAAATTAAAAGCAATTCTTGCCGACCCACAGCTGGTCATGCAGATCATCAAGGATGAATTTAACGAACTGAAAGAACAATATGGTGATGATCGCCGGACGGAAATAATCGACGCTACCGATGAAATTCTTCCAGAAGATATGATAGCCCCTGAAGATATGGCGGTAACCATCACCCACTCAGGGTATATCAAACGTAATCCGGTTTCGCTCTACCGCTCGCAGAATAGAGGGGGTAAAGGGGTAACCGCGGTTAAGAATATTGAAGAAGATTTTGTTTCCGACCTGTATGTTGCCTCGACTCTGGATACATTTTTGTTTTTTACCAACCAGGGCAAGGTTTTCTGGCGAAAGGTATATATGCTGCCCTCTGCCGGCAGAACTGCCAGGGGCAAGGCTATCGTCAACCTGCTCAACCTGGCGGAAGACGAAAAACTTGCCGCAATTCTGCCAATAGTGAGTTTTGATGATGAATCCAATGAAAAAACCATTCTCATGGTAACTAAATCCGGTCGAATTAAAAAGACCAGTCTGCAGGAATTCAGCCGACCGTTGCGCAAAGGAAAACGAGCACTGACCATCAATGAGGGTGATGAAATTATAGCCGCCCATCTGCTCAACGGCGATGACACCATTCTGCTTGTTACCAGAAAAGGCATGTGTATACATTTTGCGGAATCCGATATACGAACTATGGGCAGGACCGCAGCGGGGGTAATGGGGATCAGGCTCGGTGCTGACGACATTGTGGTCAGCGCGATTGTCATTAATTCCAATAACTCGGTTCTTATTGCGACCGAAAACGGCTTTGGCAAAAGAAGTCCTATTGAAGAATACCGGCTCCAGAAACGCGGCGGCAAGGGCGTAAGAGGGATTAAGAGAAGTGAGCGAAACGGCGATGTCATTGCGGCCAAGCAGGTAGATGATGAGGAAGAGGTCATTCTCATTGCTGATTCGGGTAAAATGATCCGCATGGACCTGAGTACCATTAGAGTCATAGGCAGGAGTACTCAGGGAGTAAAACTGATTAATCTCGATGAAAATGAGCGGGTTGTAAGTATGGATAGTGTGGCCAAAGAAACCAGCAGCGATGACGACGAGGAAATCGTCGATGACGAAATCAACGTAGAAATCAGTGAAAGTGATGAAACAGAGCCCGGCACAGATGAAGAACAGTCTGAATAAAGGCGGTAAAATTGCAGTAATTGGTGCGGGATCATGGGGAACTGCGCTGGCGATTCTTCTTGCCGGGAAGGGCTATGCCGTTTGTCTGTGGGGGCATAACAGCGACCATGTGGACAAACTGATCAGCGACAGGGAAAATAAAAAGTATCTTCCTGGCAGTTTGTTTCCGGTAAATCTGCAGGTAGAACACCAGTTGCGGCAGGCTGTGGAAAATGCCCCCCTGATCGTCATGGCGGTACCTTCACATGCGTACCGCCGGGTCTTTGCGGCAATGGTCCATTTCCTCATGGAGAATTGCCGAATTGTATCTGCAGTGAAAGGCATTGAAAATACAACACTCATGACCATGACTCAGGTCATGAGTGAGATCCTCACCACACAGAGCGACAGCCGCAAAAATATACAACTGGGGGTTATATCCGGGCCCTCATTTGCCAAGGAAGTAGCCCTGAAGGTGCCGACGGCGGTCACTATCGGTTTCAAGGATTTAGCGGTCGCAAAAGAAATGCAGCAGGTATTTGTGACGGAATTTTTCAGGGTCTATGCCAGTTCCGATGTTATTGGACTTGAGATAAGTGCGGCGCTGAAAAATATAATAGCAATTGCCGCTGGAGTCTGCGACGGGTTGGGGTATGGATTGAACACCCGCGCGGCGCTGATAACCCGCGGACTCGCTGAAATACAACGTCTTGGAGCAGCCATGCACGCCGAAGCGGCTACTTTTGCCGGTTTAAGCGGGCTTGGCGATCTCCTGCTCACCTGTACTGGAGATCTGAGTAGAAACAGAACAGTCGGTTTAAAACTCGGGAAGGGAAAAACTCTCGATGAAATTAACGAAGAAATGGACATGGTCGCTGAAGGGATAAAAACGACCCTGTCCGTTTACCATCTCGCCCGAAAAATGAAGATAGAAATGCCCATTCTTGAGCAGGTCTACAACATACTCTACCAGGGAAAAAGCTGTTCGGAGGCCGTAAAAGACCTCTTAACCAGAGAATTAAAAGTCGAGTAAAGCGCTACATCTCATCGGACCAGTCTTTATGCGCAAACTGGCTGTGATCAGGTTTGGGCGGTTTTTCTTCCTGTAAGCGCTGTTCGAGCCATTTTTTTATCATTGTCGCTTCGGCTTTAACTTCAGCTAAAGCCTTACCCCGATGACTCACCTTGTTCTTTTCTTCCATGGACAGTTCGGCAAAGGTTTTGCCCAGTTCTTCAAAATAGAAAATAGGGTCATAGCCAAAACCATTCTCTCCCCTCTTTTCATCAATTATTATACCATCGCATTTCCCTTCGTAGGTCAGCGCAGGACCTGATGGTACGGCAATAGAAAGAACACATTGAAAATGAGCCCGACGGTTTGTCACGCCCTGCAGGGCCTTGAGCAATTTTTGGCAATTCTCCTCGTCGGTGGCATTTTCGCCGGCATACCGGGCTGAATATACACCCGGTTCCCCATTGAGGGCCTCGACAACAAGACCGGAGTCGTCAGCTATTGCCGGAAGACCAAGGACCTTGGCTGTATGAATGGCTTTTTTATAAGCATTTTCATCAAAAGAATCGCCATCTTCGATCGCTTCCGGAGTCGGGCCAAAGTCATCGAGACTGCGTATTTCAATCTGGAGATCCTTGAGTATTTCGCGAAATTCACGAAGTTTATTCTTGTTGCGAGTTGCTACAACCAAAATGGAAAGCATAAAAATTACCTCATAACCGAAAAAGTAAAATCAGCCCTTGCGCAGGCTTTTGTCGTATCGTTCCTGTTCACTGTAAACGCAGCCGCAATATGGTTGACGATACATCTCGCGTTCTTTTGATATGTCGATACCATACTGCCACCCTTCCCTGAAATCCTTATAATAAAACAAAACGTTGTATTGCTGGGACAACTGTTCACACAAGGCTATTATTTGCGAATGGCCCTGGTATTTACTGTAGAGCAGAGTCGTCGTAAAAGCGTCAAATCCATTTTCCCTGGCCAGCGATGCCGTTTTTTCAAGACGCATACGATAACAGATAGAGCATCTTTGTTGTTCATAAAAGGCGACCCTGCGCACAAAATCGGTAAGACCGTACTTCTTCTCGATAATGAGCGGCAGTTTGCTCTCTGCGGCGTAGTCCTCCAGGGTGGAAAGCCGGCGTTGAAATTCTTTGAAAGGATGAATATTGGGATTTAAAAAGTGGCCGGTAACCGAGGCACCCTCTTCACGCAGTACGGTCAGTGGATAAATGGTACAGGGACCACAGCAAACATGGAGTAAGACACGCATTGGCTTAGATTTTATAATTTTTCGGGTCTATATTGTACTGGTGAATTTTATAGTTGATAATTCGCAGACTGGTGTCGAGATCCTTGGCCGTCTTGGTCTGATTTCCGTTGTTTCTTTTTAACCCTTCAACAATGAGTTCCTTTTCAAAATTTTCAACTGCTACAGATAAAGAGTACGGATTTTCTCTCTTGGAAGATTCCGCGGTCTGCAGAGTCGGTGGCAGATGAATTCCTTTAATAGTATCGCCATCGCAGATGATGACCGCACGTTCTATGCAATTTTGCAATTCCCGGACATTGCCGGGCCAATGATATTGTATAAGCATATCTATGGCAGAGGTAGATATCCTTCTGATATTTTTGTTGTTTTCCTTGGCGTACTTGGCAAGGAAAAATTCTGCTATCAGCAGAACATCCGTGCGTCGCTCACGAAGCGGCGGCATGTAGACGGGGAAAACATTGAGGCGGTAATAGAGATCTTCACGAAAACTTTTGTCGGCCACAGCACTTTCAAGGTCTCTGTTGGTCGCGGCAACAAGACGGACGTCACAGGTGAGTTGTTTGGTGGATCCAAGCCGCTGAAAGGCCCTTTCCTGGACGACGTTCAGCAGTTTAACCTGCACCGAATTACTGATTTCGCCAATCTCGTCCAAAAAGAGCGTTCCTCCTTCCGCCTGCTCGAATCTGCCGATTTTTCGATCAGTTGCTCCGGTAAAAGCACCTCTCTCATGACCAAACAGCTCGGATTCAAGAAGCGTTTCGGGAAGTGCCGAACAGTTGACCACTATAAATGGTTTTGCCCGCCTTTTGCCGTTATAATGTAAGGCCTTGGCCACCAGGGTTTTACCCGTACCGGATTCACCGCGCAGCAGCACGGTTGCATTGGAATCGACCACCCGGTGTATCATTTCGTAAACATCCTGCATCCTGCTCGAGTTGCCGATAATATCGTTGATTTTATTTTTTTCCGAGAGCTCTCTTTTTAATTTAAGATTTTCTGTATACAGTTCTTCGGTTTCTCTGTTGACCTTCTGGATGCGTACGACTGTCTGGGCAATAATACTTGAAAGAACCGTCAAATATTGCAGATCGGTGTTTGCCTGTTCACCTATACCATCTTCATAAAAACGATCGATGCTGAGGGCCCCTATGATGTTATGGCCGTCTTTGATGGGTACACAGAGGAAAGATCTTTTTTGTTCAGAGACATTTCCCCTGGCTCTGGTCCTGTTCAAAAAAAGAGGTTCATCAGAAATCTGTGGAACAATTATTGGCTGGCCTGTAGAAACAACGCGGCCGGTAATCCCCTCGCCTATCTTGTATTTTCCTCTTTTTCGGCCCTCAGCCGTCAAGCCGTGAGCGACCTCTATCTCCAGTTTGCCGGTAGTCGGATTGACAATTGTTACAGTTCCGTTTTCCATTAATTTCATTTCGGAAAGAATCTGCATGGTTTTTTCGAGACAATCACGGAGTTCCAGGGAAGAAGCCAGTTGTTTGGTAATTTCGTAGAGGGCTGTCAGGTCTTCTAACTGTCTGGATATATCACTTGTAGGAGCCATATTAATGAAGAAAATCGCTGGTAGAGGAGTAAGTTGCTAGTTATTTTTGCAAGATAATAACAAAAGGAAGCGGATTTATCGAATGAATATTACATAATTGTGAAAAACAACAGCAAGACAAATATTTTCGAATGCATATTGTTGACATAAACAAGAGCAGATGGTACAAAGTCCTCCACGGAGGAATGGCCGAGTGGTTTAAGGCGGCGGTCTTGAAAACCGTTGTACGAAAGTACCGTGGGTTCGAATCCTACTTCCTCCGCCAAAAAATTATTATTGCGTGGAGAGGTGACCGAGAGGCCGATGGTGCTCGCCTGCTAAGCGAGTGTGGGGGTAATACTCCACCGAGGGTTCGAATCCCTCCCTCTCCGCCAGTAATTTCTGTAAGTCCTCGTATTACTTAAAATATATTCCATTGTTTCCAAACGACCTGCGGGTCTCTCTCTATGAGCTGATATCGGTATTGATGGATCAACTGTCTTGCAGCTGATCGGCAAAGGTACCTTTCCTTCTTACGGAAATTCCTATTTCTGGTAAATTTGACGAATCGCAAAAAAAGGCTTCGCCAAAGACAGTCTATTGATATTAAGCACTATTACAGCCGTTGCTTGATTGCCTGCGCCAGCTCATGGACAGCCATCGCATAATAGACGCTGTGGTTGTAGCGGGTAATGGTATAAAAATCAGGATGTCCGATAAGGTATTGATCATATCCGGCATGATGCAGCAGGAGCAGGTGGAAGGGTCCTTCGCTGTTGTCTGGCCGCGCTGGGTGCAGCCCCGCCCTTTCGATTTCGGCCATGGTATACTGTTTTTTAAGACCAGGTTCCAGGGCAACCGTGCCTCGAGTTATAAGGGGTGTTACGACTGGTTGTCCGGATTTCCAGCCATGCTGTGCAAAATAGTTGGCAATACTGCCGATTGCGTCTTCCGGATCCCAAAGATCCCGGTGCCCATCCATGTTGAAATCAACCGCCCACGTCAGAAAACTGCTGGGCATGAATTGGCCCAGTCCCATGGCTCCGGCAAAAGATCCTACCGGTTCAGCCGGATCAAGACCTTCGTTTCTGGCCATCAGTAAAAATTTTTCAAGTTCACTTTGAAAATATTCGCCCCGGCGTGCGTAATCAAAGCTCAGCGTAGTCAAGGCATCAATAACTCGGTGATTACCGACATTGCCACCAAATCTAGTCTCGACAGCAAGAATGGCAAGGATATACTCCTCAGGAACGCCATACTGCCGGGAGGCACGTTGAAGTGCGGAACTATTGTTTTGGGCAAAATCCACGGCTTCTACAATATGCTTCTCATCAACGAATTTGGCGCGATATCGGGTCCATCCTCCCGGAAAAGGCTTTCCTTTCACGGCCTGATCGGATTTGGTAAGATACCGGAGGGTCCAGTTTTTGCGTTGTGCCTGTGAAAAAAGCCCTCTCAGGTAGTCGCGCTCAAAACCGTGTTTCTGTGCCATCTCCTCAATAAATTGATTGACGGATGCATACCCGGCAAAATCACCTGATAGCGATTGGGCTGAATACGAGCCAACCGGTGCCTGCGGCCTCCTGGTCTCGGTTGCTAAATGTTGTGGCTGCTGGCTGGCTATTACCCTTTGGCTGTCGTTCTGGTGGCCTCCGCAGGCAGGTAACAAAAGAGAAAATGCCAAGGTTCCACAGACGGCAATCCTTTTCAGGAAGTACGACCGCAGAAAAGGATGATTGCAGGAACAAGGATATAAACGCAGAAAGCTGGAGGTTATGAACATCGCAAATCGTTTGAAATTACTCTTGAGAGGTGTGTATTATCGGTAAGTTATTAGATGGTGATTTAATATCAGATTGACGAAAATAGCAATAAAATACAGTGCGGATGGCCCTGGCTTGTCGGAGATAATCATAGTTTGGATGTTGCCAAAAAATGATGCAACGGCCAATCAGTGCAGAGTGATTTTCCTCTCTGTCAAAACCAGAGCAAAATAGACGTTATGCACACTAATTTTAAACTGCTTTAGATTGCTCATTTACATTCATTATTCTCCCAGCAATAAATCTGCTACTCGGTCGAGGTCGTCTAGCGAATAATATTCTATTTCAATCTTGCCTCTGGTGCCATTTTGGGTAATCGCCACCTTTGAGTTTAAGCGATTGGTCAGTTGTGTGACCAAAGAGTTTTTATAGGAGAGTGGTATTTCCTCAGCGGGGGGCTGGATTGGTCTTTTGGGCCTTGAATGGGTAAGAGTTGCTTTTTTTATAATTTTTTCTGTCTGGCGAACCGAAAGTCCATTTTTAATAATAACATTTCTGATCTCTTGAATTTTTAGCGGTTCATCTGCCAGCTTTACCAGGGCACGGCCATGACCTTCGCTTAAAAGCCCATCTGTTATATCTCGCCGTATAATTTCAGGAAGTTTAAGTAATCTCAGCATGTTAGTAACTGTTGAGCGTTGTTTTCCCACTCTTTTTGCCGTTTCTTCCTGGGTATATCCGAATTTTTCGATAAGTTTTTTATAGGCTTCCGCTTCTTCTATGGGGTTGAGGTCGGTCCTCTGCACATTTTCAATAAGGGCTAACTCGAGTAGACTATCCTCTTGGTCAACATCAAGTACGATGACGGGTACGTGGGTTAAACCTGCGAGTTTTGAAGCTCTCAGCCTTCTTTCACCGGCGATCAGTTCGAAATCATCATTCGGTCCGGATGTTACTATCAGTGGCTGGATAACACCTTTTTCCCGAATCGAATCAGCCAACTCCTGGAGATCGTCGGCGTTGAAGTGTGTTCGTGGTTGGTACTTATTCGGTATTATCTTGTTTATATTACACTCAAAAAATTTTTCCTGCTCTTCACCGAAAAGGAGGCCAACTCCCTGGCCCAGTCCTGTTTTCTTACTCATTATATTTCCTCTGATTGGTCAGGAACTCTTTGGCGAGGTTCATATAGGAGACCGCGCCGGTGGACGTTTTGTCGTAATCGATAATGGTCTGTCCGTGACTTGGACATTCACTGAGTCTGACGTTCCTGGGAATTACCGTTTTATAAAGCTGGTCTTTGAAATGGGTTTTTATCTCTGCTGCAACCTGATGGGTGAGCCTGTTACGCTTATCAAACATAGTCAGCACCAATCCTTCGATATAGAGGGATTTGTTAAAAGATTTTTTCACCGATCGTATGGTATTGACGAGTTGCGCAAGTCCCTCCATGGCGAAATATTCACATTGCATCGGAATGAGAACAGAATTTGCTGATGTCAAGGCGTTCACCGTCAAGAGCCCAAGTGATGGCGGACAATCTATTATAATGTAATCATATAATCCAACTACCGGTTCCAACAAGAGGCGCAGTCTCGTTTCTCTGTTTTCCACTGATATCATCTCTATTTCTGCTGCAACGAGATCTATGCTTGACGGAAGTATGTCAAGGTTATTTACGCTACTTTTTCTGAGGATATCAGTGCTCGAATAACCACCAGAATAGGCATGATAAAGGTGGGCTTTCACTTTTTTCATGTTTACCCCTATCCCGCTTGAAGCGTTCCCTTGAGGGTCGGAATCGACAAGTAGTACTTTTTTTCTTTTTTTCGCAAGGGCAGCAGAGAGGTTGATGGACGTCGTCGTTTTCCCAACCCCACCTTTTTGGTTTGCAACCGCGATAATTTTTGCAGACGGATTCATCGTTTATTCCTTTAAGGAAAAGTTTTAATGAGGGCAAAATAATCGGTCCATCTAAAAATATCTCCATAAATTTTCTGTTTTAGGTGTTTTTTATGTCTTTTTTTGTTCAAAAACAACAAGGTCTTGCTATTTTTAGCAAAAAACATTTAGGTTTTGTTGCTGTTTTTCTTTTAATTATATGTTTCACGTGAAACATTTTTCTCTTGGGGGTTGTGTGAAATGGAATCAGATTTTCTGATTATTGGAAGTGGCATTGCTGGTTTATCTCTTGCGTTGAAGGCGTCACGGCTGGGGACGGTAAATGTTATAACTAAAAAAGAAGAAGTTGATACAGCGACGAACCTTGCGCAAGGTGGAATTGCGGCTGTCTTGAATAGTGAAGATAGTTTTGCCGATCATATCCATGACACACTGAAAGCTGGAGACGGTTTGTGCGATGAAAAAGTGGTGAGAATGGTCGTTGAAAACGGACCTGAGCGCGTCAAGGAGCTTATCGAGTTAGGTGTTAAGTTTGTAAAGGAAAAAGATGGAAATCTCAGTCTGGGAAGAGAGGGCGGACATTCCAAACGAAGAGTTGCCCATGCTTACGATTTAACGGGGCGGGAGATTGAAAGGGCTTTGGTCGAAAGTGTGGAACAAAATAAGAAGATATCTCTTTATGAAAACCATATGTGTGTCGATCTGATAACAGAACAGCAAGAAACGACTCAAAGGGAAATATCACAGAAAAGATGTGTCGGGGCATATGTAATCGATGAATTGGGGACAGTTAAAGTTTTTTTAGCAAAAATAGTGGTTCTTTGCACTGGTGGGGCAGGAAAGGTCTATCTTTACACAAGTAACCCCGATATTGCAACCGGAGACGGGGTGGCGGTCGCGCATCGTGTCGGTGCGGCGGTGAGCAATATGGAATTTGTTCAGTTTCACCCAACCTGCCTGTATCATCACCAGGCTAAAAATTTTCTTATCTCAGAAGCGGTTAGAGGCGAAGGTGCGATTCTTGTAGATGAAAATAATAATAGATTTATGGCAAGGTATGAACCGGTAGATATGGAATTGGCAACTCGCGATAAAGTTGCCAGGGCGATTGACACGGAAATGAAAAGAACCGGAGCAGATTGTGTTTATCTCGACATTAGCCATAAGAAAAAGGCTTTTTTACAGGAGCGGTTTCCAACTATTTATGAAAAATGTCTGTCTCTGGGCATAGACATCGCAAAAATGCCGATTCCGGTTGTGCCTGCAGCGCATTATCTCTGTGGTGGAGTGAAAACCGATATTCATGGTCGAACGACTATTGACGGTCTCTTTGCCTTGGGTGAGACGTCCTGCACAGGATTGCATGGTGGAAATCGATTGGCGAGCAATAGTCTGCTTGAAGCTGTTGTTTACGCTGAAAACGTATTTAGATATTGTGAAAGCAACTGGCCGTCAATTATGCAGCTGGAACATAACAATTCTTATCATTATGACAATGCTGACAAAGAAAAAATAGACGAGGAAATCCTTATAAATCATAATTGGGATGTTATTCGAAGAGTAATGTGGAATTATGTTGGCATTGTCAGAAAGGAGTCCCGATTGATGATTGCCCAACAAAGGATAGTAGAAGTAAGAAAGGAAATTGAAGAGATCGTTGAAAAATTTAAAATAACCCCGAACATGCTTGAATTGAGAAATATATCGCTTGTGGCATGTCTGATAATTGAGGCGTCACTGGCTCGAAAACAGTCGAAGGGGCTGCATTATATTCTCGATTACCCGGCCGTTGATGTCGGGGAGTCTGACTGAGAAAACATCGTTTCCCCAGAGGACCAATATATGAAAAAAAATATTAAAGTACTCATCGTTGACGATGAACCGTTAAATGTCGAGATCCTCCTGGATATATTACGTTTTCATCATCGCTATGACTGTAGATGGGCAACATCTGGGGAGGAGGCTTTGCAGATCCTTAGCGCATACATTCCGGAAATAATTCTGCTAGACGTGAAAATGTCCGGGATAGATGGCTATGAAGTCTGCCGCCGTATAAGGGCACAGTCAGAGCATAGGTTTTCCAAGATAATTATGATTTCCGGTATGTCGTTGATTGATGATCGCTTGAAGGGCTATGAAGCGGGAGCCGATGATTACCTCACCAAACCATACAATGAGGGAGAGCTTGTTGCTAAGCTTGAAGTGTATTCCAAGCTCAATAGAATTGAGGAAGTAGATACACTGAAAACAACGGCATTAAACATATTACGGCATGAAACCCGGACCCCCCTCAATGGGATAATCATGGGCAGTGATTTGCTCAGCAACATGGAGGATCTTTCCGAAAAAGCAAAAGGCTACGTCGAGTTAGTGCGACAATCCGGATTGAAGATTCAGGAGCTGGTAGAGAAAATTTCGCGATATTATTCCATTAAAGACGGCATACTACTTAACCCCTCGTTACAAGCACCATATTTAGTTATTAACAATATTATCAGTGATTTAAGTGGTTCGCTGTCCGCTGGTCGAGTGATTTTCAGTTGTGATGAGAAGATAGAACTTTTTGCGGATTGGACTCTTTTAACAGAGGCCTTTAGGTATCTTCTTGATAATTCAATAAAAGAATGTCCGGAAACGCAGCAGGTCACGATCAACTGCCAGCAGAAAGCAGCGGATCTTTTCATTCAGGTGGGCGATGCCAGTCTCGGATCGGAAGTGGCCTTGAGCGAAAGGAGGTTTGACGGTCTCTTTTCATCTGATCTTTTGCATCATCATCAGGGAACCGGGCTGAGTCTGGCAATTGCCAAGGAAATTATTGAAGAACACGGCGGCCAAATAACCTGTAGAAATAGAGAGAACGGCGGGGTTCTCTATGAAATCACCGTAAAGAATCAACCGCCCTGTTAAGACCCGCTGGAATTCGTTGTTTTCTTGCTTCTGGTACAAATACCGTTGCTGCCACGACCGGGTATAGTTTGAAGCATCAGGTTCTAATCGATGCATGACGTATTGCACGATTCACGAATTGTATTAGTGTGTTAGCTGCAGGATATATGGGGTGTTTTATTAAAAAAGACTGAATACTTTCCTGACGGCGGGACAAAACCATGCACAATGCTACCCTCTCGAAAAGTCATTTTGATGCCGTTTTGTTCGATCTGGATGGTGTCATAACAAAAACCGCAGGAGTCCATGCCGCCTGCTGGAAAAAGCTGTTCGATGATTTTCTGCGAGACCATGCCATATCCACGCAACAGGTCTTTGTCCCGTTTGATCCCGTGTCCGATTACACCAAATATGTAGATGGAAAATTGCGGCAGGAAGGAGTTGCCGATTTTCTCGCGTCGCGGGGCATTTCCTTGCCATTGGGGGATTCCTCTGCCGCTTGTGGTCAGCATACTGTCCGGGGCTTGGCCTGTCGAAAAGATGAAATCTTTAACACTGTCCTGCAGGAGAAGGGGGTAGAAGTACTGGAGGATGGACTGGCACTTGTAGGTAATGTGCGTGCCAATGGCTTCAAGACTGCGGTGGTATCTTCCAGTAAAAACTGCCGGCTTGTCCTGCAAATGGCTAATATTGAGAAATTATTCGACATTCGGGTAGATGGTGTCACGGTCGAACAGTTGGGATTAAAGGGCAAACCGCACCCGGACACCTTTTTAAAGGCAGCGGATATGCTTGGTGTTCAGCCGAAGCGGTCAGTGGTTGTCGAAGATGCCATTGCCGGGGTGCAGGCTGGACGGCGCGGTAACTTTGGCCTGGTGATCGGTGTCGATCGCCAGGGAAATGCATCGGCCCTGCGGAACAACGGCGCTGATATTGTGGTGACGGATCTGAGATTTTTCATCGGATAGATCCGGATTTTTCCGCACAGGCCATCGAATTTCACGGAATTACTCTGTCTGAAAATGCTTGAAAACATGCAGAGGGGATCATGCTCTATCGAGAACGACTCAATCCGCCTTCATATATTTATCCGGGCGATGAATGGAAAATTATCGAAAAAGAGTTTTATCCGTCGCTTCTTGGGCAGATGGAGACGATTTTCGCCTTGAGCAACGGTTATCTCGGCATGCGCGGAACGTCCGAAGAAGGGACACCCTTTGCGAATCATGGAACGTTGATCAATGGTTTTTATGAAAGTTGGCCAATTATCTATGGTGAAAATGCCTACGGGTTTGCTAAGACCGGTCAAACCATTGTAAATATTCATGATTTAAAGATAATCCGACTTTTTGTCGATGATGAACCGTTTAGTCTGCTAACTGCCGACATGAAATCTTTCAATCGTACGCTTGATATGAAAGAAGGCACCCTGACCCGGGATATTCTCTGGGAAATGCCCTCGGGCAAACTGGTGTCGATCAAATCGACCCGTCTGGTCAGCTTTGAACATTGGCATTTAGCCATTATTAAATATGAAGTGACTATTCTGAACAGTAATGCTTCTGTGGTTATCCTGTCGGAAATTACCCCCCACCGCACTATCAGGGGAACTGACGGGGATCCCCGGGAAACCAGAATATTTAGGGAAAAAGTGTTGCTTCCTCAGGCGAGAATGGCCGAAGAAATGCAGATTATTCTCGGTTTTCGTACCCAAAACAGTGGAATGAGCCTCGGCTGCGGCATAGATCACTCTGTTGAAACGGAGAATGTGATCACCTCGGAGAACGAAGCCGCCGATGAGGAAGGCAATGTAGTTTTCACCATAGATGCCCGGCAGAACTGCCCGGTTCGGCTTATCAAGTGGATGAGTTTTCATACGTCCAGTACCACAGCGCCTGAAGATCTTTGCAAGCGGGTCGGACGAACTCTGCGTCGGGCAAAAGAAAACGGCTACGAAACGATTCTGAATTCACAAAAGCTCTTTCTGGATAACTACTGGCAGGCCAGCGATGTCCAGATGGCGGTGACCGAAAGGCGAAAACAGGGGGGGCGTACCACCGAACAATGGCAGCAGGCTATTCGTTGGAATCTTTTTCAGCTCTGTCAGGCATCGATGAGGACTGAGGGCACAGGAATTCCGGCTAAAGGCCTGACGGGCACGGGCTATGAAGGCCATTATTTCTGGGACATTGAGATTTATGTGCTTCCTTTCCTCATCTATACGAAACCCCGCATTGCCAAAAACCTGCTTAAATTTCGCTACGGCATGCTCGATCAGGCGAGACAGCGCGCGAGGGATGTCAATCAGAAAGGTGCTCTTTTTCCCTGGCGAACCATTAACGGCGAGGAAGCATCGGCGTATTACGCGGCAGGCACGGCCCAGTACCATATCAATGCCGATATCATGTTTGGCTTGAAAAAATATGTCGAGGTGACCGGAGATTTCGAATTTCTCTACCGGGAAGGCGTCGAGATGCTGGTCGAAACCGCCCGGCTATGGTGTGACCTCGGTTTTTTTTCCGACCGGCAAAACGGGCAGTTCTGCATTCATGGGGTGACCGGTCCTGATGAATACAATACGGTGGTCAACAACAACGCCTACACCAATCTTATGGCCAGGGAGAATCTTCGGTATGCCGCTGCCACTGTGGAAGAGTTGCGCCAAAAAGATGCGGCTGGTTACCAGTTCCTGGTGGATAAAACCGGCCTGGTGTATACGGAAGTGGAGGAGTGGCTGCGGGCCGCCGATAAAATGTACATTCCCTACGACG
>AMWB02056892.1_pt3 | contig 25919 bp, 28 predicted proteins | sample 200311 | NCBI WGS metagenome assembly AMWB02 (sample SAMN02737377, study PRJNA173069) | bioreactor metagenome | biome: anode biofilm in microbial fuel cells | place: USA: California | collected 2010-12-16 | reverse complement strand
CGGCGTCGATTTTGACCGCCGGGTGTCAAATCGTCGCGTCGGCGTGGTTTGCCCGAAGCCGTGTAGTTGGCCACCATGGAATCGAAGGACCCGGCGCTGATTCCCCAAAAAAGCCGCGGTTCGCCCAACCGCCCGATATCGCGATCGCTGTCCAGGTCCGGTTGCGCGATGAGGCCCGTCCGATAGCCGGCATTCAAAAGAACCCTGGCAATGACACTCACCCCGATGGAAGGAGAATCGATCAGCGTGTCGCCGCTGACCAGCACGACATCCAGCTGTTTCCAGCCCAGCTGGTCTAACTCCGGGCGGGTGGTCGGAATCAGATCCGGCTGACCGAATGCGTCACGATGGTGCATCGGTGTTTCCGTTTTGGGACATTCGTTTTTCAATTCGGGTGATATCTTCAGGCAGATCGACTTCGGGCGAATCGTAGGGCGTGATGATCACCTTGACCCGGTAACCGTTTTCCAGAGCCCTGAGTTGCTCCAGTTTTTCCATCTGTTCCAATGATCCGGACGGCAATCGTCGAAACAGCTCCAGAAACCGCCGCGAGTAAGCGTACACGCCCAAGTGTTTGTAAGCGCAGAGCGTGTCACCGCTGTCGCGCACATAGGGAATGCACGCCCTTGAAAAATAGAGCGCGTATCCCTGGCGGTCCATCACCACTTTGCAGTGGGCCGGATTGGGATATTCATCGGGATCGGTAATGCGATAGGCCAGGGTGCTCATATCTATTTGCGGATCGTGAATCAAAGGTTCGACGACCGCATCGAAACTCAGCGGGTTGACGAGGGGTTGATCCCCCTGCACATTGAGTACGATATCGTCCAGTCCCAATCCCAATTGTTCGACCGCCTCGGCCACCCGATCGGTGCCGGAACGGTTTTCCGGTGAGGTCATGATGACCTGCCCGCCGAAGGCGCAAACCGCGTCCCTGATGCGCTGATCATCGGTGGCGACGACCACAAGGCCCAACCTGGCGGATCGGACCGCGTTTTCATAAACACGCTGGATGACGGACTTGCCGGCAATCAACGCGAGCGACTTACCCTCAAAACGGGTCGATCCATACCTGGATGGAATGACGGCGGCGATTTTCATTTTGACTCTGATATCTTTTCTGCTAAAGGCTTGTAGCGAGGAAGTTAAACCTTTTTGATTGTGAATCGAGCGATTCCGATGAATCGAAACACGCTGAACGAGCTACTGACGTCGCTGGCCAATGGACAAACAAACGTTCAAAACGCACATGACCAGTTGCGGCATTTGGCCATGGAAGACATCGATTTTGCTCATATAGACCATCATCGCAGCCTGCGCAAGGGATTTCCCGAAGTGATCTTCGGACAGGGTAAATCAGCCGATCAAATCGTCGGGATTATGCAACGTATGATGGTTCAGGAGCAGGTGATTCTCGCTACGCGGGTCGACCCAGAAAAGGCGCTGCTGGTTCGCAAACAGCTGGAAGCGGCTGACTATGATGCAGAGGCGCGCATGCTCATCTGGCGCAAAGGGCCTGTGCCGATCACCGGACAGGGAACAGTGCTGGTTTTATCGGCCGGAACCTCCGACATTCCCATCGCCCGTGAGGCCTGCCTGACGGCTGAAGCCATGGGCAATCAGGTGCAATCCATCCACGATGTCGGCGTCGCGGGGATCCACCGTCTGCTGGCCTACCGCGAACGGATCCAGAAAGCGCGCGTCCTGATCGTGGTTGCCGGTATGGAGGGCGCCCTTCCCAGTGTTGTGGCCGGCATGGTGAGGCAGCCGGTCATCGCCGTTCCGACCAGTATCGGGTATGGCGTCAGCTTGGGCGGCCTGACTGCCTTGTTCGGCATGCTCAGCAGTTGCAGTTCGAATGTCGCCGTCGTCAATATCGACAACGGCTTCGGTGCCGGTTATATGGCGTCCTGTATCAATCACCCCTGATGTTCATCCATCGACCCACTTTGCCATTCCAGTGTGTTGTTTAAAAGTGATTAAAATTATAGCACTTTACGCGTATCCAAAACAACCTGTGCCCATCCCCTCCCAGTTTTGAATCGTCGGCTCACAATTTGCATATCGAGTGCCATAAAGACCCGAATGCGGGGTCGTTAGGCTGTTGTCGAAACGGCTGAAACGCGATGCCCCCAAATCGCTTGAATTGGGTTGCGGCGCCGCGCTTCGGCCATACACCTTCAAGTTTTGGACCTCAATGCCGATATCCCAAGCAACGATCTGGCAGCGAGGCCTGTTTGAAAATTGAGCGTGATCGAGGATTTCCGCATGCATGTCCTTATTGCCGAAAACGATGAAAACCTGCTGAAACGAATTGAAGATCACATATCCAAAAGTGGTTTTGAAGTAACCTTGGCGGCCGATAGCGGGCAAGCGATGGATGCGTTGGTCAACCCCGGAATCGATTTGATGGTCGGTAACTGGTCGATGCTTGATGCGGGTGGCCTGAAGCTGTTCAACCGAATTCGGGCAATCAAGCCAGACCGTTTTTTTTACCTGATTGCCTTTGGCGCTCAGACGGAGGCCAATCGTGCACGCTGCGATTGGAAGGGAATTCTCGATGATTTTATCGTCAATCCCTTGAATATTTCAGAACTTGAGGCCCGGATGGCTGTCGGAATCAGGGTTCTCACCCTGGAAAACGAGTTAAATCAGAAAGTCTCGGCCTCTCAACGAAACTTTCGGCAAACCGTTCAACTTCTTTCTCATTTCATCGACACCTATGACCCCATCTTGGGCAGCCACTGCCGTCGCGTCGGCCAGTTCGCCTTGGATTTGGCCAATCACCATCCGGATATTCCTGGCGACGCCCTTCCAACCATTGAAACCGCCGGACTGTTACACGACATCGGATTGATCGGATTGCCCAAAGCCCTTTTGGCCAAGCAGCGGACCGAATGGAACGGAGAAGAAGCCGACCTGTTCCGCTCCCACTCTGAAAGGGGGGAACAGTTGCTTCTGAAAATTGAAATATTGGCGCCAATCGCACCGATCGTGCGGTCTCACCACGAACAATTCAACGGACGAGGCTTTCCGGATGGATTAAGCGGCGAACTCATTCCGTATGCCAGTAAAATCATCGCGGCCGCCAATATCTACGACAACTTGATCCATCGGCGAAAAATTATGCTCAAGGACATGCCGGAACACTTGCAGCAATTCAGAGGGTATCAGCTCTCCGCTGACGTCGTGGAGTTGTTGCTGGAAATCAATCTGGCGCGCATGGCCGAGGAGTCCAACCACACCGACCGTTTAGTTCATCTCAGCGAACTTTGGGAGGGCATGGTGCTCGCCCGGGATCTGCAAATGAAAACGGGTGCCTTCGTCATGTCGGAGGGCACCCGTCTCGATTCACATATAATTGACAAACTGAAGCGCTACCTTGCACTGGGGAATATCACCGACAAGGTTTTCGTAAAAAAGTAGGAACCGGATATGGATTTAGCAACCATTATTGGTCTGGTCAGCGGATCGATACTCCTTGCCGCGGCGATTATATTGGGTGGAAACCCGCTGAGCTTCGTCGATCTACCAAGCATATTGATCGTTTTTGGCGGTACCCTTGCGGTAACCTTCATCAAATTCAAAATGTCGGACGTGGTCAACACCATGAGTGTGACCATGAAAGCGTTTCTGGTCAAAATGCAAAGCCCGGAGACGATTATCGGGGAAATGGTCAACTACACCCGCATTGCCAAAAAAGAGGGATTGATTGCTCTGGAAAAAGAAACACCTTCAAACGAGTTTTCGGTCAAGGCGCTGCGCTATTTGTCCGATGGGTATGACGAAGGGTTGATCGAAGACATGCTGAGCAGGGATATCCGTCTGATGGTACAACGACATAATGTTGGACAAAATGTGTTGCGAGGCATGGGCGATTCGGCGCCGGCGTTCGGGATGATTGGAACGTTAATCGGTTTGGTGCAGATGCTGGGCACCATGGCGGACCCCGCCAGCATCGGACCGGCTATGGCGGTTGCGCTCTTGACCACTTTATATGGGGCTGTGGCCGCCAATTTTGTCTTCATTCCACTTGCGGAAAAATTGAGATTGCGCAGCGAGCAGGAGCAGCTGAACAAAAGCATCATTCTGGAAGCGGCGATCGGCATCAACCGCGGGGTGTCCCCCATGGTGCTCGAAGAGTCCTTGAAAATCTTTTTATCGCCCAAAAAACGCGTGAAAGAAACCCCGTCCGAGTCCACGCCTGAGGAGTCTAAGAACTGATGCGACGCTTTAATGAATCGCCAGAGGAACCCTGCGTCAAGGGCGCCCCCATGTGGGTGGTGACTTTCGGCGATTTAATGAGTTTGCTGCTCTGCTTTTTCGTGCTTTTGCTTTCCTTTTCCGAAACCGATCGTTACAAATACAAGCAGGTCGCGGGTTCTCTCGAAAAAGCCTTTGGTGTGCAACGAAAAGAGCAAATCATGCAAATGCCGATAGGCATGAAAATGATTGCCAGGGATTTTGATCAACAATTAATTCTAAGCCGGATCGAATTTGAGCTCAGCCGGGAAATCGATGAAATGCTTTCGACTCATTTGGGCGAGTACAGGGACCAGATTGAATTGGAGTCCAGCGGCGAAGAAATTGTCATTCGCTTGATGGGCGAAAGCACGTTCGATTCCGGTAGTGTCGAAATCCGTGAAAAACTCAAGCCACTTCTTGTTAATATATCAAAAATACTTCAAGAATCGAATAGCAGTATCATCATTTCCGGTCACACCGACAATGTGCCGATTCACAACGGCATCATGAAAAACAATCTGCGCCTTTCCATTGCCAGAGCTGTCGCCGTGGCCGAATATCTATTGGAAAATTCCGAGATTGACCCTAAACGCGTTTCCACCATGGGGTTCGGCGAATTTAGACCCATAGAGAGCAATGACACCGAAGCTGGCAAGGAAAAGAACCGTCGCGTGGAAATCATTCTTGGAAAAATACCCGTGCCGTCACGCGATGTTTCTCCTTCAGAATGATATCGTCTCGAATGAATGCCTTTTGCGATATCCAATCCTCAACATTCCAGCGTAAAAATGCCCTGATTCGGCTTACCTGCACTCCTTTTTAATATTCAAAAACCGCAAACGTCTGCTTACAGAATATGTTGGCCGGGCCGCATGTCTTTGCTTTCCGCCTACACACGCAAAATAGATGGCACTATCAAATAAGCGCACGGCATGGTCGGCGTGGACTCGACCAGTTAATTTCAAATACCGTATTTTCGCGATGGCGTGAATGCAACAACTCTATGGCTCAAGGCGCCTGGAGAAATCGTTGCAGGATTCCGAAAAAGATGGTGGTTCGAAAAGAGAAAGGGGTTGTCTATCGGGATAGGCGTCCGCATCACTGACGGCCTATCCCAAAGCGATTAGGACAGGAAATCAATTAAACTGGTTTGAATGATCCGCGCCGAGACGGCCAGAGTGCTTTCATAAGACGTTTGCAGCGACTTTAGCTCAACAATGGATTGTGTCGGATCGACATCCTCAACTGAGGAAAGCGAATTTTGCATTTGGGTTTTGAAATTGTGATAACGGTTCTCGGTCGCCTCGAGCAGCTTGTATCGGCCGGCATTCACAGACCGTACATGCTCCAAATTCTCGATCGCGTCGGTCAGAGGCTCTAGTTGCGACTGAACCGCAGCTGTATCGCCCGAGGCAAAAGCTGCTTGCAGATCCGCCAGAGTATTGAATACGCTGTTGGGTGAAGCGCCAAAAATTGATCCGCCATCGGCCGCCACGCTGATCCGAACGCCGTTGTCCCCAATCAGATACTCTTTGTCGCCCGTATTTCCGCTATACATTCCCGAGATGTCGAAAGGTCTTGTATCCGTTTTTTCTCCAGCAAAAAGATAACTACCGTTGCTTTTGGAGTTCGCCAATCCCAGAAGTTGTTCACGCAAGTCTGAAATCTGCTGAGCGAATGTCTCGTGCAGGTTGGATTCGGAACCGGAAACGAAATCCTTGGCTTGCTCAATCAAGTCCCCCGCTGATTGCAAAATGCTTTCCATCGTCTTGATGTGCATTTTTGCATCGGCAATGGTTTCAGTGTATTGCTCCAGCGAGGCAATTGTTTTGCGGTATGAAAGGACCTGTGCCATTCCTGTGGGATCGTCCGATGCGCGATTGATAACTTTTCGCGTTGAAATTTCTTCCTGGAGTTTTGCCATCCGCTCGGTCTGCTTGCCGATGTTTCTTAAAACGTTACCCGCCATCATGTGATTGCTGATTCGCATATTTTTTTCCTTACTTTTTATCCATTCTAATGGATCATAGACAGCAAAGTGTCCATCATTTCATCGACGGTGGTGATCAGTTTCGCCGCGGCTGAGTATGCATGCTGATGCTTGACCAGATTGACCATTTCTTCATCCAACGATACTCCGGCTCTTTCATCGCGATAGTTTTCGAGATAATGCAGCATGGTGGTCTCATGATCCACATTCACTTTGGCGGTCTCCACATCATGGCCGATATCTCCGATCAAAACGTTGTAATGATCGTCAAATGTCGCGCTATTACCGAACATCGTGAGGCTGTTCTGCAATTCGGCTATGGCCAACGCGGTTTGGTTGCCGCCCGGAATTGCTTCGGAAGCGCTGGCGGCGGATATCCGATCGACATCGGCGATAATACTGCTGTCAACCGAAATATTCGAAGCGTCGCTGCCTGCTGTAAAGAAATTATTACCGTTGGTGCCGTCCAGAGCAACCCCCTGGCTATGAATCAAATTGACCTCTGAAACGATAGCACCGGCCAGTTCGTTCAGGCTGTCGATATAGCCCGAAACGATGACGTCCCTGCATTCGAGATAGCCCTTAAGCTCACCACTACCGATTTCATTGGTGATGTCGGTTGTATTGCCGCTGCTGTCAGCCCAAAAGATTTTGAGTCCGCTGCTGTTGTCCGCAGTGGATAGACGCCAGGATTTCACGCCATCCACCAGAGGTTTCCCCCCCCCTGCCATAACCGTGACGTTTCCCAGGTTGTCTTCAAAGCTTTCAATGTCGATTATTTTGGACAGACTCTGGATGGCCAGATCGCGGTCATCCCGGTAGTCGTTGGCGTTTTGGCCGTTTATTTCTACCTGACGAATTTTTTGGTTAAGGTCTGCGATCTGCGCGCTGATATGGTTGATTTCATCGGTTTTATTTCTGATGTTTACGTCGATGTCGTCGTGCAATTGAGCCAGGCCGCCATTCAACTGGTTAAAAACGCTTGACAGATATTGCCCGGAAGACACCATTGCATTGCGTTCTACGCTACCTGAAGGGTTATTGGCCAGATCCTGCCAGGCCGACCAGAACTCGGACATGGCGTTGTTCAGCCCAAATCCGGACGATTCGTCAAAAACCGCCTCCACCTTTTCAAGTGTGCTTTCTTGCGCTTGCCATCGCCCGAGGGATTCGTTTTGCGCATTGAGTTGATTGGCTACAAATTGATCATAAGTTCTTTTGACCTTTGGTTCGGCCGTCACGCCAGTACTTGAAACACCCCAATTGTCACGAACCGGGCTGTTTTGTACAAGGGAGACACGCTGCCGTGAATAGCCCGGCGTGTCCACATTGGCGATATTGTTGCCGGTTACATCAATCGCCCGTTGCTGGGCAAGCAACGCCGTGCTTCCGATATTTAAGATTCCACTGATATTGGACATAAGTTCGGGCCTTTCGCGATTTTATTGCCACTACACCGTATTCGACAGGATCAAGCCATGGCTTCTCTGAACGCCATCGATATTTCCGCAAGCGAGGTACACCGAAGGACTGACGCTGGCACGATCAAAAAAGCGCAACCCATTTTTGACTACCTTGAGAATATGATTGATGTACATTTGGTTTTCTTTGTTGAACTCACTGATTTTCAGCAAAAGCGCATGCAAGGCCGAGTGGATACCATCAAGTTGCGCTCGATAGCCCGGTTCCACCCGTCCAACAAGATACCCCATGGTCAGATTGGCTTGCGGACAATGCAATTGGGTGGACAACTCTTTCAACACCAGTACTCGATCCTTTTCCAACGCCTTCAGCTTTGATATTAAAGATTCTTTTTCAACAGATTGCCGGTTTATCGTTTCGACATCGCCTTCCAGGGCCGCTTTTCTTTCTTCAGCCATAAGCGGAAGCATTTCTCCATAAATCGCCAGGCTCTGCTGCAGTACTGAAATCAGGTTTTCAATTTTCTGGTTCATAGTTCATTCTATTGCGACTCTCGCACTTGGCGTCCGATTGTCCTTTTCCCCAACGGCGCGAACGCTCAATGCTTGTCAATGATTTATGTTTGTTAAGCCAAGGTATCAACTTTTTGCAGGACTAGCTCATTCTCGAATAACTCACGCATCATATCCTGTGCCACCGTCATTGCCGGGACGTGATACGTACCCTGATTAACGGCTGCCTTGACCCGGTCAACTTTGTCCGTCCGGATTTCCGGCATCTGTTTGAGTTCCAGTTGCGCCTGTTGCATTTCCATTGCTTTTTCAGAAAGTTGTACTTTGTCGAAAATTCTGATCTGCGCGTTGGATGGTGTTTTTTTTGATCCTAATGCAGCCATTGGATCATCGACTTTTTTCAGGTATGCGCCGAGTTGAATCGATGCGTTTTGAGAATCGATTTTCATCTTCTTCCTCCAAATCAGCCGCTTTCCGTGCCGGGCACATTTCCAGCTGAGCGCAAATACGGCTTGGCGAAACTTAATGTTGGATTTTTGAATCCTTATGAAGGCAATTGAGATGGCCCTTGCAGTGACTATCGGCTTTCGTGCCCAAAACATTAGATTTTGACAAGATTTTATTTTTCATCTGGTAACCGCTCCACCATCTGTTTAAACATCATCGACGCCAGTCCCAATCCCTGATGACTGCTAATCGATTTTGCCATTTCACCGTCCAGCATCGAGGTAAACATCTCTTCACCTTTTCCGCCGCCGAGCAATCCGTCCTGGGGAACGGTTCGGCGCATTTGCTGCATCATATAGCTGACGAAAACAGACTCGAAATCACGACAGGCCTGAGATAGTTTTTCCCTTCGATCGGCCCCGTGGCCACTGATCCCGTTCTTTATCTTACCTTCGGAATTATGAGCGGCTTCGACCGCAACGACTTCTTTTAACCCTTCCATTATATGACCTCCAGTTCGGCCTGTAGAGCACCAGCGGCTTTTATGGCTTGAAAAATCGCGATCAGATCTCGTGGCGAAACACCTAAAGCGTTGAGTGCTTTAACGACCTGCCCAATCGAAGTTCCGCTTGGCACTATCATCAATTGATTAACCCCCTCATCCACTTGCAGATCCGTATTTGGCGTGACAGTGGTCTGCCCCTTTGACATCGGCAGCGGCTGGGACACAATGGGATTTTCCTTGATAACGATGCTCAAATTGCCGTGCGCAATCGCCAGGGTGGACAAACGAACATTTTCACCCATGACGACAGTTCCGGTACGTTCATTGATCACCACTTTGGCGATCGCATCCGGCTGCACCTCCAACTTTTCGATCATGGCCACAAGTTCAACCACATTTTCCGAATAAGTCGCAGGCACTTGAAGCTCAACGGTACCGCCATCCGGCGCCGACGCAATGGACTGGCCAAAAAGGGCGTTGATGGCATCGGTCATCCGCGTAGCGGTGGTAAAGTCCGGCTGCCGAAGGCTCAATTCCAATGCTTCGCGCTGATTGAATTCAAACGCGATCTCTTTTTCGATCACCGCTCCGTCGATCAACCGCCCCACGGTGGGAAAGTTTTTTTGAACGCTGCCGCCCGCGCCGGTAGCTGAAAACCCCCCAGTGTTCACGGGGCCTTGTGCGACCGCATAAACTTTACCGTTGGGAGCTTTAAGCGGAGTGAGCAACAAGGTGCCGCCTTGAAGGTTTTTTGCATCACCGATCGAATTCACCAGCGCATCGATCCTGCCGCCGGCTTTGGCAAAAGGAGGGAGGTCGGCTGTCACCATCACGGCGGCGACATTTTTGACCTTTATATCTTGTGCGTCTACGGTGACACCCATTTTTTCCAGCATACTGACCATCGATTGCACCGTAAACAATGCTTTATTCCCATCACCTGTTCCATCCAGACCGACCACCAAACCATATCCGACCAATTGGTTGTTTCGAACTCCCTTGATGTTGGCCAAATCCTTGATGCGCACCGCTTGGGCGGTGTCCGGAGAAAAAAAAGCCAGAACCGCTCCGATTAGTATAGCTTTATAAATCAATTGTCTGCATCTGCCTGACATGACGGCACCTCTATTTAACGGCATGCTTTTAGAACGGCCACACCTTGTCTATCGCACGCGTCAACCAGCCGGGTTTCTGGCGATCGTTGATAATTCCTGAACCACTGTACGAAATCTGCGCATCGGCGATATAGGTCGATTGCACAATGTTGTCCGATGAAATATCACGTGGACGCACGACTCCGGCCAGCGTCATGATCTGGTTTTCGTGGTTTACGCGAACTTCACGATTTCCCTCGATAATCAAGTTTCCATTGGGTAAAATATCCACAATCCGGGCGGTCATGTAGGCCGTCAGGGCGCCGGAGCGCTGCGTGGAGCCGTTTCCCTCGAAATTACTGCTCATGTTTCCAGAAACAGTGCCAAATGGATTGAAAAAAGGATGACTCGCCGGGTACCTTTTTTCAGCGCCGAATAGACTGCTGACGCCGGCAGACAAATCAGATTCGCGATCGGTGGAGGTTTTCGCTTTGTTGGTCGCGCTGGAGGTTTCAACGATTTTGATGGTAACGATGTCCCCAATGCGCCGTGCCTTAGAGCTGAGAAACATTTCACCGATTTGACCGGTTTCATCCCATAAAGAGCCCTCGGAACTTTCCGCTTTGGTTGGGTGCGCCATAACCGCGGTGTAAACAGGGGCTGCCTGGGAACTCAATACTCTTGCCGAGAGTTCAGAGGATGACTGGGGCGACATCCCGGCGCAGCCGCATACAGCCACCGATCCGGCCAGGAGAAAAATCGCACGCCGGAAGGCACCTGAGGCTGGTTTTTTCAAGCTCGTTTTTTTCATTCTTTTAACCTTAAAATTGGACGTGAACGGTTCGACTATCCACAACGAGTGCGTAAATAATTTTTTTTGAAGTCAAATTTGTCAACGCAATGCGCATCCCCTTGCCACCGTCTTCACGGGCCATCGCCTGCGTGCCGATCTTCAGGGTCTGGTTTTCAGCCACGACCTCGACAATATCTCCCTTGCGAATCAACGGCGGTTGTTCAATCAAATTGGAGCGAAAAACAGTGTTGATCGCTATCGACCGGTTGGGGCGCTTTCCAATGACATCATCGGGCCGCACGACCGCATTGGCCGGCACCCGAGCCAGGTTCATTCTTTCCGTCCTAATATCCTTAGCCGTGATCGGCTGCCCCCTGCCCAACGGTCTGGCGCTTAAAACCACATCGCTCCAAACCTCGATAAAAGCGGGAACATTGATTTTTCTTTGGACCTCGCCATCTATCAGAACGGAGACCAGAAATGTTTCAGCCCCCAGCCAATCCGTGTGTTTCGGTGCCGAAACCTGATACGTGACATTTTCAGATGTCAACTGAAGCTCTTGTTGGCAGGTTATGGGCCGAATTTGCATCTGGGAAGAGTCCCATGGGGCATTGTCTTCAATAAATCGACGCACAGTTTGAATGATCTCGTCTGAACCCGCCGTGTGAAAGCCTCTTAGAACCTTGACCGGACCATGAGCGGAAATCTGCAAGCTGTCCAAATCGAACCCGGCTTGTTTCAGTTTTTGGGCAACCATGGTTTGGTGCATGTAAAGCGATTGCCCAGGCCGCGGAGAGGGCCCAAGGACGGCGTGCTGCAATCTCTGGAGGAGTGCTTCATCGTTAGTGGCGATTTGCCCGATATGCCCTAAAGTAAAAGTGTCGCTCTTTACCGTGACGTGCGGGTTCAATACGATGCGCGCGACGTTTCCGTCTCCGAGAGCAACATTTTGGGATATCGCCAGAATGAGCCCGGCAACAACACAGCCTAAAATATTTAAGGTCAGTTTATCCATTTATACTTGGTTCGCCCCGTTGTTCGGTTAACTCTTCAAGTTGTTGGCCACCTGAAGCATTTCATCCGAGGTCTGAATGGCCTTGCTGTTGATTTCATAGGCGCGTTGAGCAGTGATCATATTGACCATTTCATCCACCACACTGACATTGGACATTTCAAGATAGCCTTGAGCGACAGTTCCCAACGCGTCTTCTCCGGGAGCGCCGGTCGTCGGCTCTCCTGATGAGGTGGTCTGCACTAAAAGATTTCGTCCGATATACCGCAATCCCGCCGGATTCACGAAGTGGGCCAGTTGAAGCGTGCCGATATCGGAAGGTTCTGTCTGACCAGGCTGCAATACCGACACCATTCCATCGGGGGTAATCGAAACGTCCAGAGCGTCAGTAGGGATAGTGATTTCCGGTTCAAGAATGAATCCGTCTGCGGTTACCAAGCGACCGTCACTGTCGATTTTGAAATTCCCGGCACGGGTGTACGCAATATCCCCATTGATCTGAATCACCTGAAAAAACCCCTGCCCTTCAATGGCCAGATCCAGCTCGTTTTGGGTGTTTTGAAAATCACCCTGAACGAAAACTTTTTGGGTGGCGACCAACCGCGTACCGTGCCCGATCTGGATCCCTGTAGGAACCTCACTGCCGTTCGCGGTGCTTATTCCGGGCGCCCGGACCGTTTCGTAAAGCAGGTCTTGGAACTCTGTTCGCGACCGTTTAAAGCCCGAAGTATTCACATTGGCCAAGTTGTTAGAAATGACATCAATATTGGCTGTCTGGGCTTGCATACCAGTAGCGGCGGTCCAGAGACTTCTCATCATACGCTATCCTTACCCTCCTCATAACCCGGCGCCAATCGTTCTTAGATCGTGCCGGCTATTTCGTTGACAGTTCGGGCTGTTGTTTCATTCGAAGATTGAATCACCTTTTGATAGGCTTCAAATACACGCATGGTTTCAATCATGTCCGTCATCGTTCGTATAGTGTTCACATTGGAAGATTCCACAAAGCCCTGGGCGATGTGAAACCCATCTTCCAAAATGGTCTCTTGACCGAGGTCATCAGGCACAAAAAAGGATTCTCCGCTCTTTTGCAATTTGTAGGGTTCCGGGAAATCGACGACTTTCAACACATCCACCTGTTGGCCATCGACGAATACTTCCCCCAACTCGCCAATGGCAATATTGCCGCCGTCAATCGTGATCTCTCCAGACTGCCCCATGACTGGGTCTCCCAGGGCGGTACAAAGAAGACCGTCGGCATTGATCGAAAAGCTACCGTTGCGCGTATAGCGAGGTCCATCCGGTGTCTGGACTTCAAAAAAGCCTCTTCCGACGATTGCGACATTCAAGGGATTATCTGTTTTTACAACAGCTCCGGATGAAAAATCGGTAATGGCTTCCATGGGCGGCGTAATTGAATGCGTTTTCAGTGAAGGAACTTCCGCTTCAGGTGAAAGCGATTCCGGCGCTAATCGAAAGACAGGAATATCGGACTTAAATCCGGTAGTATTCGCGTTGGCTAAATTATTGGACAACATTTCCAGCCGCATTTGCTGTAACAGTGCTCCAGCGGCAGCCTGGTAAATTGCTCCACTCATGTGCATCCTTTCTTTTTACAATCATCGGACCCATTCAGCCGATTTAATTATTCAGCAATAGACATGCCATTATTGACGAGTTCCAACTTTTTTATATTTTGTTATGAATCCTATATAGTGCGCCGACTACAGGCGACGGTTTCTCGGCAATTTTTTCCACGACGAGGGAATTTTGACCCCATCCCGGGCGGAAAATCAGAGGTGCTCCACTGCAAGCCGCCGTCGATTGCAACTTCAAAACAATCAGGCAACAGCTTCCAGTCTTTCGATTCGATTTCTATCTTTTTGATCGACCCCGCGCATACGCATCGCCAAGGTGGCCTCGACCAAAGACAAATTGAGCTGCCTCGCGATTTCTTCGGGTGTCATACGCTTCTGGACACAGGCTGAAATTTTTTCTCCCAAATCGTCCTTGCGATTCGATGCATCGGGACTTTGCTCCGGTCGCGGTCCGGTCAATCGGGCAGTTTGAGGTATTGGCGCGGAGGCAGTGGCACGCTCCTCCGATTGGCGCGTCGCAGGATCCAGAGCGGCCATCGCCCAACTGCGGGAAACCGCCTTGAGTTTTATACATTCAGATTCGATCAGGGCGGATAAACTGTGGAATATCGTATCTATTTGCTGATCCAACACCTGCTGGAGCATGTCATGACCGAATTTGGCGCCGTCAGGTGACGTCTCCAACCGTATTTGCGGCGGTTCTTTTTTGGGTTTACGCTTGCGGGACATTTTTAGCGCGACAAGAATCGAGGCGATAGAGGGCACAGCCGCCACCGCAATGGAAACAGCGAGGGGAACGGGTATGTTAATCATTTGGCAGCTCCTTGGAGAATTTTTTTTGATGCAGAAAGGGTATTGGTGTCAATTTTCTATCAGTCCATCTCGGCGCAGCTTGTTGCGCAGGCGTAACACTGCTTGCGAGTGGATTTGTGATACCCGAGACTCGGTTATGTTTAAGGCCATACCGATTTCCTTCATGGTCATTTCGTCGCTGTAGTACATTGAAATTACCAGCCGTTCTTTTTCTGGAAGATCTTCAATGTGCTCGGCTAAGGCAACCTTTATTTCCTTGACTGTCGTCATTGATAAAGCGTCGTCGTTCTCATCGCTCATCAACTCATGTAAAAACGCTTCTTTATCTTCCTTTACCGCATAGCCGATCTCTTCGAAACTAATGAATGAAATACTCGACATTCGTTTGATTTGGTAAAATTGATCCAGATCTATATCCATTTCCTTGGCGACTTCCTCATCGGAGACTTCCCTTCCCAACTGTTGTTCAAGCTTCAAGTAGGCTTTTTCAAGGCTACGAATTTTTTGGCGTGTGGTCCTGCCCAAATAATCACGAGACCGCAACTCACTCAAAACCGCTCCTTTGATTCTGAAAACCGCATAGGTCATAAATTTATTGTCGCGGGCCGGATCATAGCGTTCGATGGCCTGTATCAAACCGATAATGCCAACATTGACCAGGTCGCCGACCTCTACCGTAGGTGGCAGATGGGTAGCAATACGGTTAACAATACGGCTGACATAGGGCAAATATTCCGCAATGATTTCATTTCGTAGCAGGTAATCGTCCTTGTCGATTTTTTTCAATTGCGATTCCATCACCGGCATGTTTTTTCTCCCTGTCAATTATTTCTGATCCTGATCATCCGATTTTTTAATGTAAAAGGGGCAATTCACTAAGGCACCAATTCATCATTCGACTGGTCCCTTGAGGCAATGGCGCTTTGATGATCTTGCGCGCCAATTTTTCTAAGTCTCGACTTGATTTGGCCAACGGTGCCATTTCCGTGACCGCTTTTTGCTGGCGGACTCCTTTTTTTACGGCTTCATCAAAGACAACGCTACCGTAATAATCGATGGAGATATTGAGAAATCTGTCTGCGACAAGACTCAGTTGCCGAAAAACATCTTCAGCTTCGGTACTGGTGGCCGCCATATTAACGACGAGTTTGAAATGAGCTGCGCCATATTTGACCGACAAAACCTTCATCATGGCATAGGCATCGGTGATCGAGGTCGGTTCGGGCGTTGCTACCACCAGGATCTCGTCCGAATTGATATTAAAGTATAGAACATTGGTTGAAATTCCAGCGGCTGTGTCGATCAACATCATATCGTAGTCGTAAATAAATGCTTCTAATTGCCCAAATACCATCTGACGTTCTTTCTGGGTTAAAGCCGTCAAATCCTGAATCCCAGATGCCGCGGGCAATATCTGCATGCCTCCAGGACCGGATATGACGATTTCTGAAAGCTGTTTTTCACCGCGGATGACGTGCGACAAATTGAATTGAGGCGTCAGGCCCAGCAAAACATCTAAATTGCCCAACCCCATATCCGCGTCGAAAATGAGCACTTTTTTCCCCAATCTTGTCAATGTGTACCCTAAGTTCGCGACAATATTAGTTTTACCTACACCGCCTTTTCCGCTGGTGATGGAAATCACTTTCGGAACGCGATCACCATTTTTTTGGCCGTTTCTGCCCCGGGGTTTTGAATCGTCAGCTTTGCGATCGATCAACTGAATCACCTTTTGGCTGGAATCGTTTTTCTTCATATTGTTCTATCTTCTCGATGATTTCGATCAATGATGCTAATGGTTTGTCTTTGATGGCACTATTGGACATCCATCATGATTTAAAAGCAGATCCTTTGGCCTTTGGATAGTCTTTGAACAGCAACTCAAATTCCGAGTTCACTTCTTCAGCAGAGTTTTCCTCATAACTTTTAGAGATATTTACCTTCCGCCGCGAGACGAATGCCTCATTCGGAATACTGGCTTGTTCGTGGTCATCCATAGTTGATTCTATCCGAGAATTCGATCCATTTCCGTTTTCCATGATTGTCGGCAACAACATTTCTGCCGCCTTCTCGCCGTTCATAATATGCAAATCGCCAGGTACTTGGGCCCCGAATCCCATATAGCTGACCGGAATTTCATTATTTTCAATTAAATTAAACAGATGCCCAGTATTTTCAACATTGTCGATCTGGGTAAAAAGCAGCTTTTCAACCCCCAGAGGTCTATAGAATTTAATGATCTTGTCCGCGATATTTTCCTGCAGGCATGCGTTCAAAACCAAATGGATTTCAACTTCCCCGATATGAGCGAGCAAAGCGGAAAGTTCTTCTCTTGCGCTTTCATCACCAATTGCAATACCTGTCGTGTCGATGATCATGTGTTGGGCCTGATGTATTTGCGGAATCAGATCATCCAGCTGCTGCATGTTCGATGCGGTCAACAGTTTCACGCCCATGACATACGCGGCGCGTTCTAATTCGACATGCGCGGCGATTCGCTGATAATCCAAGCTTAAAACGCCCACTTTTCCGCTTGACTGGAGCAACGCCTCGGCAGCCAACTTCGCGGCGGTTGTCGTCTTGCCGGCACCGTGGACCCCTACCAAAACAATCGGCCTGCTTTTGGCGCCACTTTCGATTACCGGTGTCGCCACCCATCCTTTCGCATCTATGACCCTGGCCAACGTTTCATTTACAATCGGATGATCTATTGTGCTGATGTTTGACAACTGATTAATTTGATTCGTAATTTCATGAGATATGGCTGGGCTGAGCCCTTTTTGGCGAAAATTTTTATACAAAAGGTCGCTCAGCGGCGGACCGCAATCGCCCGCGGACGGATAATCAGGTTTCAACTGGAAAAGCTTGGAAGGTTGGTTAGCGATCCTGGTTTTGATGAACGAGCGCGCGTCACGGCCATTTTCAGTCAATCGCTGGGCCGCTTCCTCTTGGAACTCGTCTTTAGATATAACGTTTTTATCCGGCAGCCTATCTATGCGGTCACGATACCATGAATTTGCCTTGCCACCGTCGGCCGCACGTTCCTCGCCTTTCGTTTCGCAGGTCTTTTTGGGGGGCGCCATGTCTATGGCGGCAGTTACCACAACTCGGCTGTCGCTTTTCGTCGAAAAAACCCCGGCGCTCCTTTTAGACGTTTTCGCCGATAAAATGACAGCGTCCTCTCCAAAGTCCTTTTTGATTTTACGTAAAGCTTCCGTCATGGTGGCAGCTTCATAGCGTTTAATCTTCATCTGTTGTCTCCACGACTCCTAACGATTGAATTTTAATGGTAGGCGCAATCTCTTCATAAGATAAGACTACGAGATGAGGGAGAAATCGATCCGCCATTTTCTTAAAATGATATCGAATTTGCGCCGAACAAATAAGAATTGGCTGAAGGTTCAAAGGAGTGAATTTTTCCATCCTGTCAGCTAATCGACGCATCAATTTTTGCGCATACTGGGGATCGACCGTCAAAAAATCTCCATGCTCGGATCGCTGGATACTTTCAGCCATTCGGCGCTCGGCCGACGGGCCTAAGGTGACGACCATCAAATTCCCATCGGATGACAGATATTGACTGGTTATTGATCGCGATAGACTCTGACGCACGTACTCCGTCAGCACATCCAACTGGCGGGTGCTCGGCGCCCAATCCGCCAGAGTTTCAACGATGGTAAGCAAATCACGAATAGAGACCTGCTCCATCAACAGGTTCTGAAGAACCTTAACCACGCCCCCTAAACTGAGATGGTTGGGGACAAGTTCTTCCACGACTTTCGGATAGTTTTGTTTGAGCGCGTCGAGCAAATGCTGGGCTTCCTGACGTCCTATCAATTCATGGGCATATCGTCGCACGACATCGGAAATGTGCGTGGTCATAATCGTCGCATGATCGACCACTGTATAGCCTTTCGCGATAGCGTCCTCTCGAGAACGTTCATTGATCCAGTATGCATCCAACCCATAGGTGGGTTCCTTGGTCAAAATTCCGCGCAGTGCTGGATCCGCGGTTCCGGGATTCATCGCCAAATAGTGATTTAACATCAAATCGCCGCGGGCCACCTCGTTTCCCTTGAGTTTTATGGCGTATTCCCCTGGCTTGAGTTGCATATTATCCTGAATGTGAATGGAGGGGGCCACGAATCCCAGATCCTGGGCAATCTGTCGACGAATGGACTTGACTCGGTCCAGCAGTTCTCCGTTTTGTTCGGCATCCACCAAAGGAATCAGGCCATAGCCGATTTCCAGCCCCAGCATATCCATTGGCGGCAACGATTTGAACTCTTCTTCCTTAGAGCTTTTTTCTTCTACAATGTTCTTCTGATTCTCCGTGTTGGCTTCGTTGCTTTTCTTCTCGGCCTGTGTTTTGAATCCATAATAAGCGATCCCTCCAATGATCAACGCCAACAGCATGAATGGAAAGAAAGGCAGGCCGGGAACCATCGCAAACAAGATTAGAATGACCGCCGCTACCGCCAAAGCGCGAGGCCGGGTGAGCAGCTGCGATCCAATCTCGAAACCCAAGTCGCTTTCCGCCCCGGCGCGAGTGACGATGATACCGGCGGCTGTGGAGATGATCAGCGCCGGCACCTGGCTGACCAGCCCATCGCCGATGGTCAACAGTGTGTAGTTGGCCGCCGCGTCCGTAAATGTCATTCCATGCTGGAAAACACCGATAGCAAATCCAGCCAGGATATTGATCAGGGTGATAATGATACCGGCGATAGCGTCTCCGCGTACAAATTTGTTGGCGCCGTCCATGGATCCATAATATTCAGACTCACGACTGATTAACCGTCTGCGATCGCGGGCTTGTTCTTCGTCAATCAACCCGGCGTTCAGATCGGCATCAATGCTCATCTGCTTGCCGGGCAGGGCATCCAATGTGAAACGGGCCGCCACTTCCGCGATTCGACCGGCGCCCTTTGTGATGACTGCAAAATTGATGACGACCAGAATGATGAAAACGATCAATCCAACGACATAATTGCCCCCGACGACGAACCCTCCGAACGCCATAATCACGTTGCCCGCCGCGGAAACACCTTCGTTGCCGTGCAGTAAAATCATACGCGTCGAGGAGATGTTCAGCGATAAACGAAACAGCGTTGAAAGAAGCAGTATGGAAGGAAACGCCGAAAAATCCAGAGGCTTTTGAACGTACAACCCAACCAGTAAAATCATCAACGATAAAGTGATGTTGAAAGTGAGCAACAAATCCAGCAGAAAGGTCGGTACGGGAATGAGCATGACCAGCAGAATGCACATGGTCGCCAGGCCCATGGCCACGTCGGCGTTTTTCGTCAAAAAAGAGAGCCGATGCCCGATGTGATTTACAAGTGCAATTTCCATTTTCACTGCCGTATAAAGGTGAATATCAATTTAGGCTGTGTTTAGCATTTTTCATGCCTGAGCCAAGAAAACGCCAAGATTTTTAAACTTTTTGATTATATTGATATTTATGAAGATGGCGTTGTGGGTTTTGAATTCAAAACAGATAGCGTCATTTTTTTGTCGGGGCGGGCGTCTGGATCGAACGAAATTGGGAGAGCCAACGATTAGACCGAGTGGGACAATCCCTTAATGCGGTATACATAGGCCAAAACTTCGGCTACGGACTGATAAAGATCGAAGGGAATAAATTGACCGATCTCCACTTCTTTATAAAGGGCGCGTGCCAGCGGCTTTTGCTCGATGATGGTCACATCGTTTTGCGTGGCAATTTCCCGGATGCGCATGGCTATCGGACCGGCTCCTTTGGCAACGACCTGAGGGGCATCCATGGTTTTTTCAAACTTTATCGCAACCGATATATGGGTAGGGTTGGTGATAATCACGGTGGCTTTGGGCACCTCTTCCATCATCCGCCGCATGGCCTGACGGCGCTGTAACGATCGAATACGCGCCTTGACAGCTGGATCGCCTTCCATCTGTTTGTGTTCATCCTTGATTTCCTGTTTACTCATTCGCAGATCACGTTCGTGCTGCCATCGTTGAAACAACAAATCCAGACCAGCTAAAAAGGCCAAAACCAAGCAGGTCAAAAAGCCGATTTTCAGAGCAACCCCATTTAAAAACGACAAAACATGAGCAATATCCAGACCCACCAGTGCCTGAATCCGGCCTATTTCATTTTTTAGAAGCAGGTACGCGACAACTCCGATGATTGTCAATTTAAGGATGGATTTCAGCAATTCGATCAACGCACGCACCGACACCAAACGCTTGAGACCACTGATCGGATTGAGCTTGCTGAATTTTGGAACGAGCGACTCCTTAACGATTAAAAATCCATTCTGCGAGACATTGGCAAAAATGCCGGCAATTATGATCGCTCCGAGCAACGGGCTTAGTAAAAATACGATTTTACCGAACCAGGACCACAGCAGCTTCTGAGTAATGGTCACATCCATTTGGGGATAATGCAAGTGCGCGAAGATGTCTCTGCTCAGATCCATCAGTTGCGTCGACATCCAATTTCCCGCGAAGAAAAACACGGATAAACCGCCCAACAAAACCAGTACCGACGGTATTTCACGACTTTGCGCGATCTGCCCCTTATGGCGCGCATCCTCGCGTTTTTTCGATGTGGGTTGCTCGGTTTTATCCTGATTGTTGTCGGCCACGGAACGATCCAGTCATTCAATTCAAAAAAAATTCAATAAAGAGATCAGCATTCCGCCAAATTTTCGATAGACCTCAAACAGATAATTGGCGCAAAACGGGAGTGAGATCGCCATAAAGACCAGGCCCAACAAGACTTTCAAAGGCATTGCGACCACAAAAATCTGGACCTGCGGGACTGTGCGCGCGATTAACGCCAGAGCCACGCTGGAGAGCAGTAGCCCCACCATGACAGGTGCGCCCAATTGGATCGCAACGACAAACATATGGGCCGCATTTTGAATGACCAATGGCAGCAAAGCCTGGTCGATTTGAATCGCTAAGGGCGGAATCAGATTGAACGACTCGGCCAGCACTTTGAGGAAATAGTGGTGCATGTTAAAGACCAGGAACATCAACATCGCGAAAAGGTTTAAAAATTGCGATAAAATGGGTATTTGCTGGCTGGAAGTCGGATCCATCACATTGGCTAGCGCAATGCCCATTTGAAATCCGGCGATTTCCCCGGCCAGCTGAATACCGCTGATCAGCAATTGAAACATCAAACCGATGATCAGGCCCATCGCCACTTCGCCAGCCAGGCCAATGACCAATCGAAAAACATTTTCGTCCAAAACCGGTGCGGACAATTTCAGCTGAGGCACTACCATGACGGCCACCGCTACCGCCAGCGAACTTTTCAACAGCACCGGCACATTGCGCGAACCCAAAAAAGGAATGCTAAAGACAATGGCGCCAACACGGACTATGACAAAGATGAACAGCCCGATTTGATCCATGGGCAGGTTGAGGATGGCCATGACTGTCCTTTGTCGATAGATGCCATTTATTTGATATAATTTGGTATGTTTACAAAAAGATGCGTCGTGAAATCAGTGATCAGCCGTATCATCCAGGGAAAAGAGACCAAGAGGGCCAAGCCCACTCCCAGCATTTTGGGAACAAACACCAAAGTCATTTCATTAATTTGGGTGGCTGCTTGAAAAATGCTTACCACAATACCGACAACCAATCCAACGGCCAGCATAGGGCCGGCCAACAAAATGGCCGTTCGAATCGCCTCCATAAAGAAACTGGTCACAAATTCAGGCGTCATCGCGCATATCTCCTGTCAATAAAAGCTTTTTACCAGAGAACCGACGATCAGATACCAGCCGTCGGTCAGCACAAAAATCATCAATTTAAACGGCAGCGACACCATTACAGGGGGCAGCATCATCATACCCATGGATAGCAACACACTGGCGACCACCATATCGATAATTAAAAACGGCACATAGAGCATAAACCCAATCTGAAACGCCGTTTTTAATTCGCTGATGATGAAAGCCGGAATCAAAACGGTGGTTGGAACGTCATCCATGTTCTTAGGACGATCCAGTTTGGCCACGTCCACTAGAAGGGCCAAATCTTTTTCACGGGTATGCGCTTGCATGAATTTGCGCAATGGCGCCACCGCTCTTTCGAGGGCTTGGGTAGAGTTGATCTCTTCAGCCATGTACGGTTTGAGCGAGTCTTGCTGAATACTCTGCCATACCGGGGTCATGATGAAAAACGTCAGAAAAAGCGACAGACCGATGATGATCTGATTGGGAGGCAGTTGCTGAGACCCGATGGCCTGCCGCAACAAGGATAGCACAATCGCAATTCTCGTAAAGCAAGTTACCATAACCAGGATGGATGGCGCCAGTGACAACACCGTCAGCAATAGAAAAATCTGCATGACGGCACTTACTTTGCCAGTATTTTCTCCTTGCGCAATGTCCACCCTAAACAGATCCAGCCCCGCGTTGCCTTCCGCGGCCCAGCCTTCCACTGCAGTTCCAGCGAACAATAAAATGAGTCCAAAAAACGCGACCAGTAGTTTTTTTCGCATGCCGTTCATTTTCATTGTCTTTGCGTTGACGCCTGGCACTCTCGAATATGGCTCTGCCGCGCCATGCTTACTGCATACCGGTCAGACGTTTAAAATGGGCTTTAAAACTGGGCGCGTTACTCTCTTCAGTCATCGTGCCAACAGCCGACAGAACCTCCGGTTGTTCAATGCGGGCAAGAAGGTTGATTTGCTCGGCGCCCACTCCGATGACCAGGAGTGAACCCGGCACCTGGACTACGGCTATTGATTTTTTTACGCCTAAATAGTGACTGTCGACGATTCTGATCAGCTTTTGGCGGCCGGGACGAACACTGTTTGATTGCTTGCGGACGACCCATCGATAAAGAATCCACAGCAGAGCGAATGTCAACGCCAGCGACAAAACCATCTTCAATGTGGCCAAAGTTAAATCAGGCGAGGCTGTCACTTGAGTTGCTCCAGGCGTTCTTCGGGGCTTATAATTTCGGTCAGCCGGATTCCGTACTTCTCATTCAGCATCACCACATCACCCTTTGCGATCAACCGATTGTTGGCGAGTATTTCCAAGGTGTCTCCCGCCGGTTTTGTCAATTCAATGACCGAGCCTTGGCCGACCTTCAACAAATCCTTGATCAGCATTCGGGTTCGCCCGAGTTCCACGGTTATTTCCAGCGGTATATCCAAAATAAAATCCAATTTGGGCAAACGCCCATCTTCAACCCCTTTGGGCCCCTGACCTTCTGTGGAAGATCCTCCATCAACGGCAGCAGAAGATTTTGTCGATCCGCCTTCCGGACGTCTCACCACTTTTTTGGTCGGCTCTATCGTCGCCATTTCAATTTATTCTCCTTGCTCTTTATATATAAGGCTGGTGATTTGGACCGCTCGATTGCCTTTAACAACGCCCGGCAGACCAAAATATTTGGGTTGTTCCTCGACTTTGAGCACCAATGGGTCTTGAGGCCCGCAATTGAGCTTAACAATATCGCCTTTTTCCAGCTCGAGAATTTGTCCGATCGTGCTTGCGGTTTTCCCCAACTCCGCGACCAGATTCAATTTGGTGTCTTTCAACAAAATTGATAATTGTGAACGAAACGCATGGGCACGATCTTTCTCACGCAAATAACGCGAGGAGAGCTTTTCCTTGATCGGCTCAAGCATTAAAAACGGCGTACAAAAATTGATGTTGCCAGAAAACTCATCGCCGGAAATGGAGAAGAAAACAACGATGACCAAATCATTTGGACTGACCAAATTGACATATTCAGGCTTAGTCTCGGTTCTAAGCTGTGTTACTTTGATTTTGTAGGCGACTTGCCAAGCCCTTTCCATTTCCACGAGGACATCCGAATAGAACCGGGACAAAATACGCTGTTCGATCTGGGTAAATTCGCGCACTTTAGCCAATGGCCGCCCAACGCCGCCGAACATACAGTCAATCAGCGCAAACCCCAGCTTGGGTTCAACCCCCAGGAGAGCCGATCCGATAAACGGTTCCATTGAAAAGACGCTGAATCCAGTTGGATGGGTAAAAGCGCGCAGATAATCCCCGAACTTAACGATCTCCTTCGATGCCAGCTTGACTTCTATCGTTCGCTGCAAACTGCCAGTCAAAGAAACGTTCAGCAAGTTCACGAACTTATCATATACCTCGTCCAACGCATCAAACTGATCCCGCAGACTGAGGCTTTGAGAAGTCAGGTCATAGGCCCGCGCCTCGGCCTGGGGTTTATGGGCGGCTCCCTGCTCAACATCAACCTCCCCATTGTCCATGGCGTTGAGTAGAGCGTCGATTTCTTCCTGGGATAATATTTGTTCAGCCATGCGATGTTCCGTTATTGAACAACGAATTCAGTAAAATAGATGGTTACTATTTTCCCTGTTTGCAGCAACGCGTTGGTCTTGGCGATGATTTCGTCGCGCAGAGCGATCTTGCCTTCAGTGGTCGAGATATCCGCATATTGTTTAGCGGGCAAAATCATCAGTATCGTATCACGCAGTTGAGGCAGGCGTTGCTCGATCTCCGGTTGAACCTCCACCGAATCCAGTTCGAGCTCCATCGTTACCCGCAAATAGCGTTTTCCGCCTTGATCCGCCAGATTGACGATCATTGTTTCCAGCTTGAAAATTGGGCCAATCGCGGGAACGCCTGGCGTTTTGCCTCCTTCTTCGGACAGCCCGCCTTCACTTTGGTTTTGAACCATGGCGACGCTTGCGGACATTTTTTGCCAAATCAGGTAAAAACCGGCGCCCATCATCCCCATCATAAGAAAAACGACAGCAGCGATGATGATCAACACCTTCTTGGACATTTTATTCTCCTCCACCCATCGATTAAATCACATGACCCTATTCTATAATTCGATAAATGATGCGACCCACCGTGCGAACCATTTTCAGCCTCGACACGACCCGGTGGGTGAGGCCGTATTCGATGGCTCTTTTGATTGCGCCTTAACCAAAAGCATGAAACATGCCACATGAATTTTAATGAAACATAACCCCCCTTACTCGTTTTTATTTGAACAAACTTTGTTGTTTTATCTGTATGTTACAATATTTTTGATTTAATTCAAAGAAAGGACGGGCGAAACTCAGAAAGGCGAAAATGGAATTCGGTTAAATCTGGCGGAATAGAGTCAAGGTCTTGACGGCCCGTGATGGACCTCGCCGGTACAGGCGGTGATGCATTTGATGTCGCATCGCTTGATGAAAGGCACGCCGGGAACGCTGCACCGGGTCGCGTTGGCGCCACTGCCAGGGCGCCAACGAGACCTATGCCGGTGTTTTTAAAAAATTGATCTTAACGTTTGATATTCATTAATTCAGCGAGGATTTCGTCGCTTGTGGTAATCACTTTCGAATTGGCTTGGAAAGCGCGCTGAGTCGTAATTAAATCGACGAACTCGGTGGCCAGGTCGACGTTGGACATTTCAAGACTGCTGGGCGCAATACCACCAATACCAGCGGTATTTGGGGTAGCCACCACCGGCTGGCCGGATGCCG
>AMWB02035536.1_pt1 | contig 25975 bp, 25 predicted proteins | sample 200311 | NCBI WGS metagenome assembly AMWB02 (sample SAMN02737377, study PRJNA173069) | bioreactor metagenome | biome: anode biofilm in microbial fuel cells | place: USA: California | collected 2010-12-16 | reverse complement strand
GGCGGCGTTCTTCGCCAGCGCCGAGATCGGCAGGGTATCGGCCTTGAAGGCGCCCATCGCGTCGAGGGCCTCGTTCTTCACCTTCACCGTCGGCACGGCGGGCCATTCGTTGTTGCCGTCGGCGAAGTAGCGCTGGGCGTCGTCGGAGGCGAGATATTCGAGGAACCTGACTGCCGCATCCTTGTGCGGCGCGCTCTTCAGCATGCCGCCACCGGAAATGTTGATGTGCGTTCCCGCAGCTTGCTGATCAGGCCAGACGATGCCGATGCTCTCGACGATCTTGCGGTCCTCGGGCTTGGTCGAGCGCATGATGCGTGCCAGGTAGTAGCTGTTGGAAATCGCCACGCCGCACTCGCCGGCGGCCACGGCCTTGATCTGGTCGGTATCGCCGCCTTTCGGGCTGCGGGCGAAGTTGGCGACGACGCCGCGTGTCCATTCCTCGGCTTTCTGTTCGCCCTGGTGGGCGATGATCGAGGCAAGCAGGGAAAGGTTGTACGGGTGCGCACCGGAACGCGAGCAGACCCGCCCCTTGAGTTTCGGTTGCGCCAGGTCGGCGTAGCTCTTCACGTCGTCCGGCTTGACGACAAGCTTGTTGTAAACGATGACACGGGCGCGCGTCGAGAAGGCGAACCAGTCGGTCGAGCGCAGGTGGGAAGGGATGCGCTCATCGAGCACCTTCGATCGCACCGGCGCGAACAGTCCGAGTTCGTCGGCTTTCGCCAGCCGGGCCGCATCGACGGTGATGAAGACGTCCGCCGGGCTTTGCGCCCCTTCGTTGCGGATGCGTTCGAGCAGTTCGTCCTCCTTGGCTTCGATCCGGTTGATCTTGATGCCGGTCTGCTTCGTGAAATTCGCGTAGAGCGCCTCGTCGGTCTGATAGTGACGCGCGGAGTAGAGGTTGAGTACGTTGTCTTCTGCTTGCGCGAGCGGTGCGATCAGCAGGCAGGCGAGAACGGCACGGTTGATCAGTTTGGTTTTCATTGGTTCTCCAGGACGGGGTTGGCCGAGGTCATTATATTAATGAGAATGGTTATCGCATGCAAGCTGCTCACACATGGCCCACCATGGCCATAAGGCATGGTCGCAGGGCTATAATCTGTCCAAATCACGATAAACAGGGGAGCAGGCGTGAGTTTCAAGGCCTTTCTGATCCAGCAGCACGATGGCAAGATCGCCGCCGGCTTCGCCGCGCTGGAAGAACAGCAGCTCGACCCGGGCGAGGTGACCATCGCCGTCGCCTACTCGAGCGTCAACTACAAGGATGCCCTGGCGGCAACCGGTGCTGGCAGGATCATCCGTCGCTTTCCCTGCGTCGGCGGCATCGACCTGGCGGGCAAGGTGGTCAAGAGCGACAGCCCGCACTTCACGCCCGGCGACGAGGTGCTGGCCACCAGCTACGACATCGGCGTGGCGCATCACGGGGGCTATGCCGAAGTCGCCCGCGTTCCCGCCGCCTGGGTGTACAAGCTGCCTGCCGGTCTCGATTTGCGCGCCGCGATGGCGCTGGGCACGGCCGGCTTCACTGCCGGTCTCGCGGTCGCTCGCATGGAACACGACGGCCTCAAGCCGGATAACGGCCCGGTGATCGTCTCGGGGGCGACGGGTGGCGTCGGCAGCATCGCCGTGGAAATTCTCGCCAACGCCGGTTACGAGGTGCATGCCCTGACCGGCAAGGCCGATTCGGTCGATTACCTGAAGCAACTTGGCGCGCAGGCGGTGATCCTGCGTTCCAGCCTCGACCTCGCCAAGATCAGGCCGCTCGACAAGGCGATCTGGGCCGGCGCGGTCGACAACCTCGGTGGCGACGTACTGGCCTGGATGGCCAGCACCATGAAGCAGGCCGGCACCATCGCCAGCATCGGCTTGGCGGCGAGTCATGAATTGAAAACCACCGTGATGCCGTTCATCCTGCGCGGCGTGTCGCTGCTCGGCATCGATTCGGGCTACATCGGCGATCCCTGGCGCGGCGATGTCTGGCGTCGTCTCGGCTGCGACTGGAAACCGGAACGGGTGATCGCCGGAGCGCGCGAGATCGATTTCGCCGATCTGCCCGGCATCTTCGACGATTTCCTGCAAGCGCGTGTCACAGGACGCGTCGTCGTGCGTATCCAGCCTTAAAAGCAATCAACCAGAGGGGAAGCGGACCATGGGCAAGTATGCTGATTTTCACCGTCGTTCGATCGAGGATCGCGATGGTTTCTGGGCCGAGCAGGCGCAACTCGTGGACTGGCAGACGCCGCCGCGGACGATCTGCGACTACAGCAAGCCGCCGTTCGTCAAGTGGTTCTCCGGCGGCAAGACCAACCTCTGCCATAACGCGGTGGACCGCCATGCGGCGAAGCGTCCGAACGACCGTGCCCTGATCTACGTCTCCACCGAGACCAACGAGGAGAAGATCTACAGCTTCGCCGAGCTCAAGACGGAAGTGATGCGGATGGCGGCGATCATGCAGTCGCTCGGCGTCAAGAAGGGCGACCGGGTGCTGATCTACATGCCGATGATCGCCGAGGCGACTTTCGCGATCCTCGCCTGCGCGCGCATCGGCGCGATCCATTCCGTCGTGTTCGGCGGCTTCGCGTCCGGCTCGCTGGCGACCCGCATCGACGATGCGAAGCCGAAACTCGTGGTTTCCTCCGATGCCGGCATGCGCGGGGGCAAGGCCGTGCCATACAAGCATCTTCTCGACGAGGCGATCAATCTCGCCGTGGCCAAGCCGGAAAAGGTGCTGATGGTCGATCGCGGCATCGACAAGGGGTTCGCCAGGGTCGCCGGTCGCGATGTCGATTACGCGACGCTGCGCGCCCAGCACATGAGTGCCGAGGTGCCCTGCGAGTGGCTGGAATCCTCCGAGCCGTCCTACATCCTCTACACCTCGGGAACCACCGGCAAGCCCAAGGGCGTGCAGCGCGACACCGGCGGTTACGCCGTGGCGCTCGCCGCCTCGATGAAATACATCTACCAGGGCTTCGAAGGCGAAACCTACTTCGCGACTTCTGACATCGGCTGGGTGGTCGGCCACAGCTACATCATCTACGGCCCGCTGATCGCCGGCATGGCGACGGTGATGTACGAAGGCACGCCGATCCGTCCCGACGCCGGCATCTGGTGGCAGATCGTCGAGAAGTACAAGGTCAACGTGATGTTCTCGGCGCCAACCGCGATCCGCGTGCTGAAGAAGCAGGATCCGGCCTTCCTGCACAAGTACGACCTGTCATCGCTCAAGCACCTGTTCCTCGCCGGCGAACCGCTCGACCAGCCGACCCACGAGTGGATCATGGGCGAACTCAAGCTGCCCGTCATCGACAACTACTGGCAGACCGAAACCGGCTGGCCGATGCTGTCGGCCGTGCGCGGCATCGAGGACACCAAGATCAAGTTCGGCACGCCGAGCTTCCCGGTGTTCGGCTACGACCTCAAGATCTTCCGCGAGGACGGCACCGAGTGCGGCCCGAACGAGAAGGGCATCGTCGGCGTGGTGCCGCCGCTGCCGCCCGGCTGCCTGTCCACCGTCTGGGGACAGGACGAACGCTTCGTCAGCACCTATTTCAGCCTGTTCAAGGATCCGCTGGTGTACTCCTCCTTCGACTGGGGCATCAGGGACGAGGAGGGCTACCACTACATCCTCGGCCGCACCGACGACGTGATCAACGTCGCCGGCCACCGTCTCGGCACGCGCGAGATCGAGGAGGCGGTGCAGGCGCATCCCGCGATCGCCGAGGTGGCCGTGGTCGGCGTGAACGACCAGCTCAAAGGCCAGGAGCCGATGGCCTTCGCGGTCGTCAAGGATCAGGCCAGGGTCGCCACGCCGGAGTTGCGCGCCGCGCTGGAGGCCGAAGTCAAGAAGACCGTCGATGGCATCCTCGGCGCGATCGCGCGACCGAAGCACGTGCATTTCGTCACCGGCCTGCCGAAGACGCGTTCGGGCAAGATGCTGCGGCGTTCGATCCAGGCGCTGGCGGAGGGCCGCGACCCCGGCGATCTGACCACCATCGACGATCCATCCACGCTGGAACAGATCAGGGCAGTGCTGAAAGGCTGACGCCGGTCGGTCCGCGTTTCCGGCGAGCGGGATCGCCGGAGTTGCACGGCGATTGCTGCGCTATAATCCGCGGGTTTTTTCAACCTGACGGGCTGATCTTATGCGCAAGAAATTCGTTGCCGGCAACTGGAAGATGCACGGCAGCCTGAAAGGCAATGCCGAGCTGCTGCAGGGCGTGCGCAGCGGCGTCGCCGGCGTGACGGCGGAGGTGGCCGTCTGCGTGCCCTATCCTTATCTTGCTCAAGTCCAAGGACTCCTGTCCGGCAGCAATGTCGCCTGGGGCGCCCAGGACGTTTCCGAGCACGCGCAGGGCGCCTACACCGGCGAAGTGAGCGCCGCGATGCTGAACGACTTCGGCTGCCGTTACGTGATCGTCGGTCACTCCGAGCGCCGCAGCTACTACGGCGACACGGATGCGATCGTCGCCGCCAAGTGCGAGGCTGCGCTGAAGGCCGGCTTGGTGCCTGTCCTCTGCGTCGGAGAGACGCTCGACGAGCGCGAAAGGAACGTGACCGCCGAGGTCGTCACCCGTCAGATGGATGCCGTGATCGCCCGTTGCGGGATCGCCGCCCTGGCGCGATCGGTGGTGGCCTACGAGCCGGTCTGGGCGATCGGTACCGGGCGCACCGCGACACCGGAACAAGCCCAGGAGGTGCACTCGCTCATTCGGGCGCGTGTCGCGCGTGACGATGCCGCCGTTGCCGCCGGCTTGCGCATTCTCTACGGCGGCAGCATGAAGCCGAACAATGCCAAGGAACTCATGGCGCAGCCCGACATCGACGGTGGCCTGATCGGCGGCGCCGCCCTGGTTGCAGCTGATTTCGCCGCCATCTGCGCGGCAGCCTGAAAGGATCTCTCCACATGAACATCATGTTTTCGGTAACGCTGATCGTGCACATCCTGATCGGTCTTGCGGTGATCGGTCTGGTGCTGCTGCAGCACGGCAAGGGTGCCGACATGGGCGCGGCTTTCGGCAGCGGAGCTTCGGGCAGCCTGTTCGGCGCGACTGGCTCGGCCAACTTCCTGTCACGTGCCACCGCGGTGCTCGCCACGATCTTTTTTCTGACCAGCCTGGGACTCGCTTACATGGCGGGCAATCGACCGGTCGCCGCGGCTGGCAGCGTGATGGACGCGGTCAAGACCGAAAGCAGCATCCCTGCACCCGCGCAGTCCGCGCCCGCGGCCCCGGCCGACTCGAAGGCGCAGGACATTCCGAAGTAAATTAATTCGACTTCCAGCCATAAAATTCTTCGCGGCCTGCATTGATAATGCTATGATGCGCGCCGCTTGCAACGAGTTGTTTAGCAGCAGTACGCCGACGTGGTGAAATTGGTAGACACGCTATCTTGAGGGGGTAGTGGCGAAAGCTGTGCGAGTTCGAGTCTCGCCGTCGGCACCAACAAATCAGGCATTCATTTGCGCGACAAACGCAGGCGAATGAGCGGGGAGGTGGCCAAAAGCCACGGAGTTTGAAGGCTATGCTGGAAAATTATTTTCCGATACTCGTTTTTGTGGTTGTTGCTCTGGTCTTCGGCTGCATGCCCATCCTGCTCGGATGGTTGATCGCTCCAAATCGTCCGGATAGCGAAAAGCTTTCTCCTTTCGAATGCGGCTTCGAGGCCTTCGAGGATGCGCGCATGAAGTTCGATGTGCGCTATTACCTGATCGCGATCATCTTCATCATCTTCGACCTCGAGGTGGCGTTCCTGCTGCCGTGGGCGACGATCTTCAAGGAGATCGTCGGCACGCCCGAGGTGAAGTTCTTCGGTTTCATCGAAATGCTGGTGTTCCTCGCGATCCTGATCGTGGGCTACATCTACGCCTGGGCCAAGGGCGCCCTCGACTGGGAATAAGTCATGAGCATCGAAGGCGTCCTGCAGGAAGGTTTTGTCACCACCACTCTCGACAAGCTGATCAACTGGACGCGCACCGGATCGCTGTGGCCGATGACCTTCGGCCTCGCCTGCTGTGCGGTCGAAATGATCCATGCCGGCTGCTCGCGCTACGACCTCGACCGCTTCGGCGTCGTCTTCCGCCCCAGCCCGCGCCAATCCGACGTCATGATCGTCGCCGGCACGCTGACCAACAAGATGGCGCCTGCCCTGCGCAAGGTCTATGACCAGATGGCCGAGCCGCGCTGGGTGATCTCGATGGGCTCCTGTGCCAACGGCGGTGGCTATTACCACTATTCCTATTCCGTGGTGCGCGGCTGCGATCGCATCGTGCCGGTCGACATCTACGTGCCGGGCTGCCCGCCGACGGCCGAAGCGCTGCTCTACGGCATCATCCAGCTGCAGAACAAGATCACCCGCACCAACACGATTGCCCGACCCTGAGCCATGAGCGCCAAACTCGAAAAGCTGTCGCAGCAACTGGCTGCAATACTCGGTTCTCGCGTGGCGGCGTCGGCCCTGCGGCTGGGCGAGCTGACCATCGAGACGGCGGCCGCCGACTACCGCGAGGTGGCACGCACGCTGCGCGATCATCCCGAGCTGCAATTCACCCAGCTCATCGATCTTTCCGGTATCGATTACTCGACCCATGCCGGCTGGCAGGGCAAACGCTTCGCCGTGGCCTGCCATCTGACCTCGCTGCACCTGAACTGCCGGCTGCGCCTGCGCACCTATGCCGAGGATGACGGCTTCCCGGTGCTGCCGAGCGTTACCGATATCTGGAATTCCGCCAACTGGTACGAGCGCGAGGCCTTCGACATGTTCGGCATCCTGTTCGAGGGCCACGACGACCTGCGCCGCATCCTGACCGACTACGGCTTCGTCGGCCATCCGTTCCGCAAGGACTTCCCCGTTTCGGGCTATGTCGAGATGCGCTACGACCCCGAGAAGCAGCGTGTCGTTTATCAGCCGGTGACGATCGAGCCGCGCGAAGTTACGCCGCGCATCGTCCGGGAGGAGAATTACGGCCGTGGCTGAGATCAAGAACTACACTTTGAACTTCGGTCCGCAGCACCCGGCGGCGCATGGTGTTTTGCGGCTGGTGCTCGAGCTCGACGGCGAGGTCATCGTGCGCGCCGATCCGCATATCGGCCTGCTGCATCGCGGCACCGAGAAGCTGGCCGAGACGCGCACCTGGCTGCAGAACGTTCCCTATCTCGACCGTCTCGATTACGTGTCGATGATGTGCAACGAGCACGCCTACTGCCTGGCGGTCGAGCGGCTGCTCGGCGTCGATGTGCCGTTGCGTGCCCAATACATCCGCGTCATGATGGATGAGGTGACGCGCATCCTCAATCATCTGCTCAACGTCGGCACGCATGCGCTCGACATCGGCGCGATGGCGATGGTGCTGTACACCTTCCGCGAGCGCGAGGATCTGCTCGACGTCTATGAGGCGGTTTCCGGCGCCCGCCTGCATGCGGCCTATTACCGGCCGGGCGGCGTCTATCGCGACCTGCCGGACCGCATGCCGCAGTACCAGGCGTCGAAGTGGAAGAATGCCGCCGATGTCGCCCGCCTCAACGGGCCGCGCCAGGGCTCGCTGCTCGACTTCCTCGAGGACTTCACCGACCGCTTCCCGGCCATCCTCGACGAATACGAGACGCTGCTGACCGACAACCGCATCTGGAAGCAGCGCACCGTCGGCGTCGGCGTCGTCTCGCCCGAGCGCGCGCTGCAGCTCGGCTTCACCGGCCCGATGCTGCGCGGCTCCGGCATCGAGTGGGACCTGCGCAAGAAGATGCCCTACGAGGTCTATGACCGCGTGGACTTCGACATCGCGGTCGGCGTCAATGGCGACTGCTACGACCGCTACCTGGTGCGCATGGAGGAGATGCGCCAATCCAACCGCATCGTCCGCCAGTGCATCGAGTGGCTGCGCAACAACCCGGGGCCGGTGATCACCGACAACCACAAGGTGGCGCCGCCGAAGCGCGAGGCGATGAAGGCGAACATGGAGGAGCTGATCCACCACTTCAAGCTCTTCACCGAGGGCATCCATGTGCCGCCGGGCGAGGTGTATGCCGCCATCGAGCATCCGAAGGGCGAGTTCGGCGTGTATGCGATTTCCGACGGCGCGAACAAGCCCTATCGCTTCAAGCTGCGCTCGCCCGGCTTTCCACACCTCGCGGCCACCAACGAAATGGCGAAGGGGCACATGATCGCCGATGCCACCGCCATCATCGGCACCATCGACCTCGTGTTGGGCGATACGGACAGATAAGCGGACAGATGAGCATGCTGAGTCAGGAATCCCTCCAGAAGATCGACCGCGAAGTCGCCAAATATCCGGCCGACCAGAAACAGTCCGCCGTGATGGCAGCGCTGCACATTGCCCAGGCGGAGAAGGGCTGGCTGGCGCGCGAGACGATCGCCTTCGTTGCGCAATACCTCGAGATGCCGGAGATGGCGGCCTTCGAGGTGGCCAGTTTCTACAACATGTACGACCTCGCGCCGGTCGGCAAGTACAAGATCACCGTGTGCACCAACCTGCCGTGTGCGCTGTCCGGCGGCGTGCATGCCGCCGACTACCTCAAGGATAAGCTCGGCATCGAGTTCGGCGAGACGACCGCCGACGGCAGGTTCACACTCAAGGAGGGCGAGTGCATGGGCGCCTGCGGCGACGCCCCGGTGATGCTGGTGAACAACGTGCACATGCGCTGCTTCATGACGCCCGAGGAAATCGACAAGCTGCTGGCGGAGTGCAACTGATGGCTATTCTGGAAACCATCAACCCGACCCTGACCGCCGGCTGGTCCCAGCCGGACACGCGCGACCTGAACAAGGACGGCGGCTGGCGTCTCAAGGACTACGAGGCGCGCGGCGGCTATCAGGCGCTCAAGAAACTGTTCGCCGACAAGCTGTCGCAGGACCAGGTCATCGCCGAGGTCAAGACCTCGGTGCTGCGCGGCCGTGGCGGCGCCGGCTTCCCGACCGGCCTCAAGTGGAGCTTCATGCCGCGCGCCTTCCCCGGCGACAAGTACGTGGTGTGCAACACCGACGAGGGCGAGCCGGGTACCTTCAAGGACCGCGACATCATGCGCCTCGACCCGCATGCGGTGATCGAGGGCATGATCATCGCCGGCTTCGCCATGGGCGCCGCGCGCGGCTACAACTACATTCACGGCGAAGTGTTCGAGCTCTACCAGCGCTTTGAGGAAGCCCTGGCCGAGGCGCGCGCCGCCGGCTACCTGGGCCAGAACATCCTTGGTGGAGGCTTCGACTTCGAGCTGTTCGCCCATCACGGCTACGGCGCCTACATCTGCGGCGAGGAAACCGGCCTGCTCGAGTCGATCGAGGGCAAGAAGGGCCAGCCGCGCTTCAAGCCGCCGTTCCCGGCCAGCTTCGGCCTCTACGGCAAGCCGACCACGATCAACAACACCGAGACCTTCGCCTCGATCCCGTTCATCCTGCGCCAGGGCGGCCAGGCTTTCCTCGACCTCGGCAAGGCCAACAACGGCGGCACCAAGCTGTTCTCGGTCTCCGGCCACGTCAACAGGCCGGGCAACTTCGAGGTGCCGATGGGCACGCCGTTCGCCAAGCTGCTCGAGATGGCCGGCGGCATGCGCGGCGGCCGCAAATTGAAGGCGGTCATTCCCGGCGGCTCGTCGGCGCCGGTGCTGCCCGCCGACGTCATCATGGACTGCACGCTCGACTACGACTCGATCGCCAAGGCCGGCTCGATGCTCGGCTCGGGCGCGGTGATCGTGATGGACGAGACGGTCTGCATGGTCAAGGCGCTCGAACGCCTCTCCTGGTTCTACTACGAGGAATCCTGCGGTCAATGCACGCCCTGCCGCGAGGGCACCGGCTGGCTCTACAAGGTGATCCATCGCATCGAGCACGGGCTCGGCCGTCCGGAAGATCTCGACCTGCTCGACAGCGTCGCCGGCAACATCATGGGCCGCACCATCTGCGCCCTCGGGGACGCCGCCGCGCTGCCGGTCAGGAGCTTCGTCAAGCATTTCCGCAGCGAATTCGAGTACCACATCGAAAACAAGAAGTGCCTGGTTCCGCCCGAGGTGCAGAAGGCAGGCAGTACGTTCCACACCCGACTCATGGCAGGTGCCGCATGCTAGAGCTCGAGATCGACGGCAAGCAGCTCCAGGTCGAGGACGGCGTGACCGTCATCGAGGCGGCGCACTCCGCCGGCATCTACATTCCGCATTTCTGCTACCACAAGAAGCTGTCCATCGCGGCCAACTGCCGCATGTGCCTGGTGCAGGTCGAGAAGGCGCCCAAGCCGATGCCGGCCTGCGCCACGCCCGTCACCGCCGGCATGAAGGTGTTCACCCATTCGAACATCGCGGTCAAGGCGCAGAAGGATGTGATGGAGTTCCTGCTGATCAACCATCCGCTCGACTGCCCGATCTGCGACCAGGGCGGCGAGTGTCAGCTGCAGGATCTCGCCGTCGGCTACGGCGGTTCCGCCTCGCGCTTCCAGGAAGAGAAGCGCGTCGTGACCAACAAGGATCTCGGTCCGCTGGTCGCCACCGACATGACCCGGTGCATCAACTGCACCCGCTGCGTGCGCTTCACGCAGGAGATCGCCGGCAACATGGAGCTCGGCCAGGCCTACCGCGGCGACCGCGCCGAGATCATGCCCTTCCTCGACAAGACGCTCGACTCCGAGCTGTCCGGCAACGTCATCGACCTCTGCCCGGTCGGCGCGCTGACCTCGAAGCCGTTCCGCTTCTCGGCGCGCACCTGGGAAATGTCCCGCCGCAAGTCGGTCAGCCCGCACGACGGCTTGGGCAGCAACCTGATCGTCCAGACCAAGCACGACCAGGTGCTGCGCGTGCTGCCGCACGAGAACGAGGCGATCAACGAGTGCTGGCTGTCCGACAAGGAGCGCTTCTCCTACGAGGCGCTCAACTCCGCCGAGCGCCTGACCAGGCCGATGGTGAAGCAGGGCGGCGCCTGGAAGGAGGTCGAGTGGAACGTCGCGCTCGACTACGCCAGCCATGCGCTGCGCGACGTGGCGAAGAACCAGGGCGCCGACCAGATCGGCGCGCTGGTCAGCCCGCACGCCACGCTCGAGGAGATGTTCCTCGCCCAGAAGCTGCTGCGCGGCCTCGGTTCCGACAACATCGATTTCCGCCTGCGCCAGAGCGATTTCAGCCTCGACGGCCAGCGCAACGGCGCACCGTGGCTGGGTATGCCGACCGCCGAGCTCGGCCAGCTCGACCGCGTGCTCGTCGTCGGCAGCTTCCTGCGCAAGGATCATCCGCTGATCGCCCAGCGCCTGCGCCAGTCGGCCAAGCGCGGCACGAAGATTTCCGTTCTCCACTCGGCCGACGACGATCTGCTGATCAAGCTGTTCGCCAGGAGCATCGTCGCACCTGCGCAGTTGCCAGTCGCGCTGGCAGAAATCGTCAAGGCAGTCGCCCAGCTCAAGAATGCCGCGCTCGGCGCCGAGTTCGAAAAACTCGGCGCTGGCGAGGCGGCGCAGAAGATCGCCGAAAGTCTCGTTTCGGGCCGCAACACCGGCATCCTGCTCGGCAACTTCGCCCAACAGCATCCGCACGCCGCAACCCTGCAACGTCTGGCGCAGCAACTGGCAAAACTGCTCGGCGCGAAGTTCGGCTGGCTCGGCGAGGCGGCCAACAGCGTCGGCGGCTATGTCGCCAGGGCGCTGCCGGTGCAGGGCGGCCGCAATGCGGCGCGCCTCGTCGCCGAACCGCGCCAGGCCTACCTGCTGCTCGGCGTCGAGCCTGAGTTCGACTGCGCGAACGGCGCCGCCGCACTGGCCGCGCTGAAGCAGGCGGCGAGCGTGATCGTCCTGTCGCCGTTCAAGTCGGCCGCGATGCTCGATTACGCCGACTGCCTGCTGCCGGTCTCGCCGTTCGCGGAAACCTCCGGCACCTTCGTCAACACCGAGGGCCGGGCGCAGAGCTTCTATGCCGTCTGCAAGCCGCAGGGCGAAACCCGTCCGGCCTGGAAGGTGCTGCGCGTGCTCGGCAACCTGCTCGAACTCGCCGGCTTCGGCCACGAGTCCTCGGAGCAGGTGCGCGACGAGATGCTTGGCGGCAAACCCGAATTCGTCTCCGGTCTCGACAACGCGGTCAAGCCGGGTGCATTGAATCTTTCCGATGCCGCAAGCGGAGTTCAGCCGGGTATTCAACGAGTCGCCGACGTGCCGATCCATTTCGCCGATCCACTCGCGCGCCGCGCTCCAAGCCTGCAGGCGACCAAGGATGCCGCCGCGCCGACCGCGCGCATGAACGCCGTGCTGCTGGCCCAACTGGGCCTGTCGGACGGTGGCAAGGCAAGACTCGGCGCTGGCGAGGCGGCGGTGGAACTCAATGTGCAACTAGACGCCGGCGTGCCGGATGGCTGCGTGCGGGTCGCGGCCGCGCACGCGAGCACCATCGCGCTCGGTCCGCTGTCCGCTTCGATCACCGTGGAGCGCGCCTGATGGAAGCCCTGATCCTGCAGTTCCTCCAGCCGCTCCTCGGATCCTGGCTCGATCCCGTCTGGCCGCTGCTCTGGTCGCTGCTGCGCATCGTCGCGATCCTCGTGCCGCTGATCGTCGGCATCGCCTACCTGCCGTACTTCGAGCGCAAGGTCATCGCCTACATGCACGTGCGCATCGGCCCGAACCGCGTCGGTCCGTTCGGCCTGTTCCAGCCGATCGCCGACGGCCTCAAGCTGCTCTTCAAGGAAGTGCTGGTGCCCACCAAGGCCAGCAAGCTGCTGTTCCTCGTCGGCCCGATCGTCGCCCTGGCTCCCGCGCTGGTCGCCTGGGCGGTGGTGCCGTTCGCCGAAGGCTGGGTGCTCGCCGACATCGACGCCGGCATCCTGTTCCTGCTGGCGGTCACCTCGATCGGCGTCTACGGCATCATCATCTCCGGCTGGGCCTCCAACTCGAAATATCCCTTCCTCGGCGCGATGCGCGCCTCGGCGCAGATGATCTCCTACGAGATCGCCATGGGCATGGCGCTGATCTGCGTGCTGATGGTGTCGAACAGCCTCAACCTCTCCGACATCGTGCGCGCGCAGGATCAGGGCCGCTTCGCCGACCTCGGCCTCGGTCTGCTGTCGTGGAACTGGCTGCCGCTGCTGCCGATGTTCCTCGTCTATCTGATCTCCGGCGTCGCCGAGACCAACCGCGCGCCGTTCGACGTGGTCGAGGGCGAATCGGAGATCGTCGCCGGCCATATGATCGAGTATTCCGGCATGGCCTTCGCGCTGTTCTTCCTGGCCGAATACGGCAACATGATCCTGGTCTCGTTCCTGACCGCGACCTTCTTCCTGGGCGGCTGGCTCTCGCCGGTCGGCTTCCTGCCCGACGGCCACTGGTGGCTGGCGGCCAAGGTGTCCTTCCTGCTGTTCTGCTTCCTCTGGTTCCGCGCGACCTTCCCGCGCTACCGCTACGACCAGATCATGCGACTGGGCTGGAAGGTGTTCGTGCCGATCTGCTTCGTCTGGATTTTCGTCATCGGCGTCTGGATGATGTCCCCCCTGAATATCTGGAAATGAGGCGCTGACATGGGAGCGAAAGACTTCATCGGCAGCCTGTTCCTCAAGGAACTGCTGCAGGGCATGGCGGTCACCGCCGGCTACTTCTTCAAGCCGAAGATCACCGTCCAGTATCCGGAAGACAAGACGCCGCTGTCGCCGCGCTTCCGCGGTCTGCACGCGCTGCGCCGCTATCCGAACGGCGAGGAGCGCTGCATCGCCTGCAAGCTCTGCGAGGCGGTCTGCCCGGCGCTGGCGATCACCATCGAGTCCGCCCAGCGCGACGACGGCAGCCGACGTACCACGCGCTACGACATCGACTTGACCAAGTGCATCTTCTGCGGCTTCTGCGAAGAGGCCTGCCCGGTCGATGCGATCGTCGAAACCCACGTCTTCGAGTACCACGGGGAATCCCGCGGCGATCTCTACTACACCAAGCAGATGCTGCTCGCCAACGGCGACCGCTACGAGGCCGAGATCGCCAGGAACCGGGCGCTCGATGCTCCCTACAGGTAACGGCCGACAATGGAATTCAAGACCTTCGTCTTCTACGTGCTCGCGGCGATCATGCTGTTCGGCGCCCTGCGCGTGATCTCGGCCAGGAACCCGGTGCATGCGGCGCTGTTCCTGGTGCTGACCTTCTTCTCCGCCGCCGGCCTGTGGCTGCTGCTGCAGGCTGAATTCCTCGCCATCGTGCTGATCATGGTCTATGTCGGCGCGGTGATGGTGCTGTTCCTGTTCGTCGTCATGATGCTCGACATCGACATCGCGCGGCTGCGTCACCGCTTCTGGAGCTACCTGCCGCTCGGTGCGATGATCGGCCTGCTGATGGTCGCCGAGATGGCGCTGGTGCTCGGCGGCAAGTATTTCGGCGCCGCCGCGCTGCCCGGACAGGACATGCCGGCCGGCTACAGCAACACCAAGGAACTCGGCCGGCTGCTGTTCACCGAGTACGTCTACCCCTTCGAGTTGGCCTCGGTCGTGCTGCTGGTGGGCATCGTCGCCGCGATCATGCTGACGCTGCGCCAGCGCAAGGATTCGAAATACCAGAAGGTCTCCGAACAATTGGCGGTCAAGCGCCACGAACGCGTGCGGCTGGTCAAGATGGCGGCCGAGAAGGATGCGCCGGCCACCGGCGAATCGGCGGCGGAACAGGGAGGTCAATGACATGCTGGCCACGCTTTCCCTTTCCCATTACCTGATCCTGTCGGCGATCCTGTTCGCCATCAGCATCGTCGGCATCTTCCTCAACCGCAAGAACCTGATCGTGCTGCTGATGGCCATCGAGTTGATGCTGCTGTCGGTCAACATGAACTTCGTCGCCTTCTCCCACTACCTCAACGACCTGGCCGGCCAGCTGATGGTGTTCTTCATCCTGACGGTGGCGGCGGCGGAGGCCGGCATCGGCCTGGCGATCCTGGTCGTGCTGTTCCGCAGCCTATCGTCCATCCATGTCGATGACCTCGACAGCCTGAAGGGATAAGCGCCGCCATGAAACTGCTCTACCTCATCGTGCCGCTGGCGCCCCTGTTCGGCGCGATCGTCGCCGGCCTGTTCAGCAAGGCGGTCGGGCGCGCCGGCGCGCACTCGATCACCATCCTCGGCGTGGCGATCTCGTTTCTCGCCGCGCTGGCCGTGCTGTTCGACGTGATGAACGGCCGCAGCTTCAACGGCGACATCTATACCTGGCTCGAATCGGGCGGTCTCAAGCTCTCGATCGGCTTCCTGATCGACCCGCTCACCGCGGTGATGATGGTGGTGGTCACCTTCGTCTCGCTGATGGTACATATCTACACGATCGGCTACATGGCCCACGACGAGGAGAACTGGCCGGCAGACAGCAAGGCGGGGACCAACAGCTACCAGCGCTTCTTCGCCTACATCTCGCTGTTCACCTTTTCGATGCTGATGCTCGTCATGAGCAACAACTTCGTCCAGCTGTTCTTCGGCTGGGAAGCGGTCGGCCTGGTCTCCTACCTGCTGATCGGCTTCTGGGCGACGCGGCCGACGGCGGTCTACGCCAACCTCAAGGCATTCCTGGTCAACCGCGTCGGCGACTTCGGCTTCCTGCTCGGCATCGGCCTGGTCGCCGCCTACGCCGGCAGCCTCGACTACGCCGCCGTGTTCGGCAAGGCCAAGGATCTCGCGGCCATCACCGAAGCGACCACCGGCTGGCCGCTGGCCACCGCGATCTGCATCGGCCTGTTCGTCGGCGCGATGGGCAAGTCGGCGCAGTTCCCGCTGCACGTCTGGCTGCCCGACTCGATGGAGGGTCCGACGCCGATCTCCGCGCTGATCCACGCCGCCACCATGGTGACAGCCGGCATCTTCATGGTGTCGCGCATGTCGCCGCTGTTCGAACTGTCGGACACCGCGCTGTCCTTCGTCATCGTCGTCGGCGCGATCACCACGCTGTTCATGGCGCTGATCGCCATCGTGCAGACCGACATCAAGCGCGTGGTCGCCTACTCGACGCTCTCGCAACTCGGCTACATGACCATGGCGCTCGGCGCCTCGGCCTACTCGGTGGCGATCTTCCACCTGATGACGCACGCCTTCTTCAAGGCGGTGCTGTTCCTCGGCGCCGGTTCGGTGATCATCGCGATGCACCACGAGCAGGACATGCGCAAGATGGGCGGCCTGCGCAAGTACATGCCGATCACCTACGCGACGGTGCTGATCGGCGCCATCGCCAACGCCGGCCTGCCGCCGTTCGCCGGCTTCTTCTCGAAGGACTCGGTCATCGAGGCGGTGCATCTGGCCAACGTGCCGGGCGCCGGCTTCGCCTACTTCTGCGCGCTGGCGGCGGTATTCGTCGGCGGCCTGTATTCGTTCCGCCTGGTGTTCTTCGCCTTCCACGGCAAGGAGCGCTTCCGCGACGCCCACCACGACGAACACGGCCACGCAACGCATCACGACGAGCACGGCCATCACGGCGCTCATGGTAGCCACGAACCCCACGAGTCGCCCAAGGTGGTCACCGTGCCGCTGATCCTGCTTTCGATCCCGGCGATCGCTTCCGGCTGGCTGATCGGCTCCCTCCTCTACGGCAACTGGTTCGGCGACGCGATCTTCTTCGCCGAGGCGCATCCCGCCATGGCGCACATGAAGGAAGCCTTTCACGGCGTGTTCGGCATGATGGCCCATGGCGTGACGACGCTGCCGTTCTGGCTGGCGATTTCCGGCGCGGCGCTCGCCTGGTTCCTCTACATCAAGCGCCCGGATCTGCCGGCGGTGCTGCGCGAAAAATTCGCCTTGCCGGTGAAGATCCTTGAAAACAAGTATGGGCTGGACGACTTCAACCAGTGGTTTTTCGCCAACGGCGCCTGCGGCATCGGCCGCAGCCTGTGGAAGGCCGGCGACCAGGCCGTCATCGACGGCGTGGCGGTCAACGGCTCGGCCAAGCTGATCGGCTGGTTCGCCGGCGTGGTGCGCCTGATCCAGTCCGGCCACCTCTATCAATATGCCTTTTCCATGATCATCGGCGTCTTCGTGCTGCTGACGCTATGGATGAACCGAGTCTGACGGATGCCTGAGATGAGTTCCCTACTGAGCCTTGCAATCTGGATACCCATCTTCGGCGCCTTCGTCGTGTTCGCTTGCGGCGAGCAGAAGAAACTGGCGCGCTGGACGGCGCTCGCGGTCGCCTTCGCCGGCTTCGCAATCACCCTGCCGCTTTATATCGGCTTCGACCCGGCGCAGGCCGGCATGCAGTTCGTCGAGCAACGCCCCTGGATCCCGCTGCTCAACATCGAATACCTGCTCGGCGTGGACGGTATCTCCGTGCTGTTCATCCTGCTCAACAGCTTCGTCACCATCCTGGTCGTCATCGCCGGCTGGGAAGTGATCGAGGACAAGGTCGCGCAGTACATGGGCGCCTTCCTGATCATGTCGGGCCTGATGAACGGCATCTTCTGCGCGCTCGACGCGGTGCTCTTCTACGTGTTCTTCGAGGCGTCGCTGATCCCGATGTACATCATCATCGGCGTCTGGGGCGGCCCCAACCGCGTCTATGCGGCCTTCAAGTTCTTCCTCTACACGCTGCTCGGTTCGCTGCTGATGCTGATCGCGCTGATCTGGCTCTACCTGTCCTCGGGCGGCAGCTTCAACCTGCTCGAATGGCACCAGCTGCGCATCGACATGACGCCGCAGATCCTGCTGTTCCTCGCCTTCCTGGTCGCCTTCGCGGTCAAGGTACCGATGTGGCCGGTGCATACCTGGCTGCCGGACGCCCACGTCGAGGCGCCGACCGGCGGCTCGGTGGTGCTGGCGGCGATCATGCTGAAGCTCGGTGCGTACGGCTTTCTCCGATTCTCGCTGCCGATCGCGCCCGATGCCAGCCACACCCTGGCGCCGTTGATGATCACCCTGTCGCTGATCGCGGTGATCTACATCGGTTTCGTCGCCCTGGTCCAGGCCGACATGAAGAAGCTGATCGCCTATTCGTCGATCTCGCACATGGGCTTCGTCACCCTGGGCTTCTTCATCTTCAACCAGCTCGGCATCGAGGGCGCGCTGGTGCAGATGGTCTCCCACGGCTTCGTCTCCGCCGCGATGTTCCTCTGCGTTGGCGTGATGTACGACCGCCTGCACTCGCGTCAGATCGCCGACTACGGCGGGGTGATGCATCGCATGCCGAAATTCGCCGGCTTCTTCGTGCTGTTCGCCATGGCCAATGCGGGTCTGCCGGCAACTTCCGGCTTCGTCGGCGAGTTCATGGTCGCCCTCGGCGCCATCAAGTTCAATTTCTGGGTCGGCTTCGCCGCCGCGACGACGCTGGTGCTCGGCGCGGCCTACACGCTCTGGATGGTCAAGCGCGTCGTCTACGGCCCCGTCGGCAACAGCCACGTCGCCGAACTCGCCGACATCAGCCACCGCGAGTTCCTGTTCCTCGCCCTGCTGGCGCTCTGCGTGCTGGCGATGGGCGTCTATCCCTTCCCCTTCACCGAGGTGATGCACGCCTCGGTGGATAACCTGCTCAAGCACGTCGCGGTGAGCAAACTGTAAGCGCCGACGAGAGAAGCGATGCTGAAGAACTTCCTGACGCCAGACCTCTATCCGGCCATGCCGGAGATCTTCCTGCTGGTGATGGCCTGCGTCATCCTGCTCGTGGATGCCTTCCTCGGCAAGGCGCAACGCTGGATCACCGGCGCGCTGACCCTGATCAGCCTGGTCGGCTGCGCGTTGATCACCTACCAGACGATGGACGGCCAGGTGGTGCTGACCTTCAGCAACATGTTCGTCGACGACCTGCTCGGCGACTTCCTCAAGCTGCTGCTCTACCTCGCCGTGATCGTCGTGCTGATCTACAGCCGCGACTATCTCGTCGCGCGCCAGCTCGACAAGGGAGAGTTCTATCTGCTGGTGCTGTTCGCCACGCTCGGCATGATGGTGATGATCTCCGCCTCCCATTTCCTCACCATCTATCTCGGCCTCGAACTGCTGTCGCTGTCGCTGTACGCGCTGGTCGCGCTCGATCGCGACTCGCCACGGGCCGTCGAGGCGGCGATGAAGTATTTCGTGCTCGGCGCGCTGGCGTCCGGTCTGCTGCTCTACGGCATGTCGATGGTGTACGGCGCGACCGGCACGCTGGAGATCGGCGGCGTCGCCCAGGCCCTGCACCTCGGCGTGGCGAACAAGACCGTGCTCGTCTTCGGTCTCGTCTTCCTCGTCGCCGGCATCGCCTTCAAGCTCGGCGCGGTGCCGTTCCACATGTGGGTGCCGGACGTCTATCACGGCGCGCCGACGCCGATCACCCTGCTGATCGCCTCCGCCCCGAAGCTGGCCGCCTTCGCGATGGCCATGCGCATTCTCGTCTTCGGGCTGTTCGAACTGGCGCAGCACTGGCAGAGCATGCTGATGCTGCTGGCGGTGCTGTCGATTGCGGTCGGCAACCTGGCTGCCATCGCCCAGACCAACCTCAAGCGCATGCTCGCCTATTCGGCCATCTCCCACATGGGCTTCCTGCTGCTCGCGCTGATGAGCGGCGTGGTCGGACCGGACCGTCACTTCGCCCTGATCGCCTACACCTCGGCGATGTACTACGTCGTCGCCTACGTCATGATGTCGCTGGGCGCCTTCGGCGTGATCCTGCTGCTGTCGCGCGCCGGCTACGAGGCGGAGCATCTCGACGACCTCAAGGGCCTCAACCAGCGCAGCCCGTGGTTCGCCGCCGTGATGCTGGCGCTGATGTTCTCGATGGCGGGCGTGCCGTTCTTCGTCGGCTTCTTCGCCAAGTTCTCCGTCCTGCTGGCCGTCATCGATGCCGGCTACATCGGCGTCGCCGTGTTCGCGGTGCTGTTCTCGCTGATCGGCGCCTTCTACTATCTGCGCATCGTCAAGCTCATGTACTTCGATGCGCCGAGCGATGCCGCGCCGCTCGCGGCCAGCCCCGACATGCGCTTCCTGCTCTCCCTCAATGGAGTCGCGGTCGCCGCGTTCGGTCTCTTCCCCGACGCCCTGATGACGCTCTGCACCAGCGCGCTGCTGCGCTCGCTGTAACCGCGTCTGGCTGCACGCCGTGGCCGCTTCCCGGGTTCTCAAGGGCATCGCCGCTTTCGTCGCCATCGTCGGCGTGCTGCTCGCGCTGCCCCTGCTGCTGCCGGCGGACCGCGGCCCGCGCGATGCCGCGCCCGATCACGGCCTGCCCTGGCAGATCGACCTGCTGCCCGACGGCGGCAGCCGGGTGTTCGGATTGCTGCCCGGTCGCAGCACGCTGGGCGAGGCGCGCCGGCTGTTCGGTCCGGAAGTCCAGGTCGCCCTGATCGTGGCTCCCGGGGAAACCGGTTCGCTCGAAGCCTACTATGAGACGCTAAGTGCCGGCTTCGTCACCGGCAAGATGATCCTCACGCTGGAAACGACGCTCGCGCAGCGCGAGCAGATGCTGCAGCGGGCGCGCAAGGCCGATTACATGGAGAGCACGACGCGTCGTGTCGAGCTGGCGGAAGCCGATCTGCAGGCGGCCGACAATGCGGTGATCGGCGCGATCGCCTTCATTCCGACGGCCGCACTCGACGAGCAAATCGTCCTGCAACGCTTCGGCACGCCCGCGGAGCGCATCCGCAACAGCGAGCGTACCGAGCATTTTCTTTACCCGGAAAAGGGCCTGGATCTGCGGCTCGATGCCAAGGGCAAGGAGGTGCTGCAATACGTCGCACCGCGCGAGTTCGCCCGCCTGCGCGATCCGCTGCTGCCCGCCGGCAAGCCCTGATCAGCCGCGTTCCTACTGTCCTTCTTTTCCCGCCTCGCGCTGCGCCTCGTAGCTTGACAGGCTGACGCCGGCGCGCGCCAGGAATTCGCGCAGGTGCTTGATGTCCTGCCGTCCGAAGACGCTGCCTTGATGGGGATGGTGCAGGAAATACTCCTGCCGGTTCAGCACGACGCGGAATCGTGCGCCATGGACGGGTTCCACTGTCGCGCCGAGATGGTGGAGCAGGGATTCGATTTCGCGCCAGTGGATGTTGGCGCTGGCCTGTTCTTGAAACAGGCTGCGCAGCAGATGCAGGTGCTTGTGGCTCATGGCGATCTCCTGGCGGAGGCGGTGAGATTCGAACTCACGAACGCCTTGCGACGTTGCCGGTTTTCAAGACCGGTGCATTCAACCGCTCTGCCACGCCTCCAAGATGGCCGAATTATAGCCCGCCGAGCGGCGGCAGGCCGTGGCGCCGCCGCGCGGCATCACAGGCTTCGTCGCCACTTCCGAGCGCCGCCAGCGGAGCGAACTCCCGGCAGGCGGCAGGGCGGTCGGCGTAGATCGCACAGCAAACCTCACGCCCGATCACACCTTCGAGCGCGATGCAGCGACCGGGAACTTCAGGGTGCTCGCGCAGGCAGGCGGTGGTCGGCGTGTAGGGCTCGGTCAGCGGGTCAGGCACCTGGCCGCCATGGCTAACAAGCTCGCAGCGGGGCAGGGTAATGCGCAAGGATGCGCAGCAGGCGCCGCAACTGCGGCAGACTGGAAAAGCATCGGCCATCGGTCTTGATAATTCGGGGGGGTGGCCTCATAATAGCGCCATGGTCGTAATTCCGGCAAACCGGAAGCGTTTCGGACGGCGGTTCGATTCCGCCCACCTCCACCACTCAGCAAGGTTTCCGTTAGGGGGGTGCACTGGCTTCGACGGGGCGAAAGAAGGCTAGCAGGCGACTCGAAAGGCGACGGACGTAATCCGCGCAAATCCACAAACGCCAACGATGAGCGTTTTGCACTGGCCGCCTAAGGCCACTGCCGAGGCCGCTTTAGCCTTGTAACCAAAGAAAAGCCGGCGGGGACTTCGGTCCCCGTCGTCATTTCCGCTTTCCCGGTCGTGAATCAGCCGAACAGCCGCTGGAGGATCTCCGGCCCGAAGCGGTAGCTTTGCCGGCAGACGTCGTCCTCGACGGCGATCTCGCCCTGCTCGGTGAGCGCGGCTTCGACCTCGGCGCGGCCGAGGCTCTTCAGCATCGCCAGCACCTTCTCGTCGTCGCGCGGGCAATGGTAGTGCACCGGGCGCGGATCGAACAGGCGGATGTTCTCTTCGGGAAACAGCCGCATCAGCAGGTTGGCGGCCGGCTCGGCGAGTTCCCCCGGCTGCAGGGTGGCTGCCAGATGGAGGAGGCGGTTCCAGCCGTCGGGATCCCTGGCGTCGACATCCGGCAGCTTCTGGAGGAACAGGCCGCCGGCGAAATCCTCGTCGGCCGCCAGGAACAGCTTGGCCGGCTGCTGCTCCGACTGGGCCAGGTAGTGCTCGAAGACAGCCGTGAGGCTGTCGCCGACCAGCGGCACCACGCTTTGGTACGGATCGCCAATGCCGGTCTGTAGGGTCAGGATCAGCCGGCCGTCGCCGAGCAGTTCGGCGAACGACGCCTCCTCCGATTTACGCGGCGAGTCGGCTGTCGCCGCCTCGCCGGCCCCGAGTTTGTGACGCACCGTGCCGCGCAGGCGCAGCTGCTCGTCGCAATCGACCAGCAGCAGGGAAATCCGCCCGTGGCCCTGCAGTTGGAAGGTCAGGCGGCCTGGCATCTTCAGGTTCACGGCGATCAGCGCGGTGACGGCCGCGAGCTCGCCGAGCAGTGCCGTCACCGCCGGCGGGTCGTTCCGGCCGGCGTGCATTTCGTGCCAGGTGTTGCCGAGCGCCACCAGCGCGCCGCGGATGTCGAGATCCTCGAACAGGAAACGGCGGACGTTGTCCTTCGCCATGGCTTACCTGACGAAGCTTTCGAACATCGTCGGGTCGAAGCCGACCAGCAGCTGGCCGCCCTCGGCCTCGATGACCGGACGGCGGATCACGCTCGGATGCTCCAGCATGGTCGCGACGGCCTTGCTCTGCGTCGTGATGTCCTGCTGCTCCGGCGTCAGCTTGCGCCAGGTCGTGCCCTTGGTATTGAGCAGCGTCTTCCAGACGAGCGCCTTGCACCAGGCGACGAGCTTGTCGCGCGGCACGCCGGCCTTCTTGTAATCGTGGAACTCGTAAGGGATGCCGCGCTCGTCCAGCCACTTGAAGGCCTTCTTCATGCTGTCGCAATTCCTGATGCCGTAGATCCTGACCATGCTCGCTCCGGAATGGGTTTCAGAACTGCAGTTTACCCGCCGGACAGTGCCGGGAATGCTCGAGGCGGGACAGTGTCGGCTGCAGGTTCAGATCGGTTGCCGCCTTCAGGTTGCGTGCCGCCGCCTTGAGTTCGGCGATGCTGTGCTCGACCGGCACCCCGGTGGCGGCGAAAGCCACGACATTGCCGCTCTCGCAGGATGGCAGGGCGAGCGCACGGCCGTCGAAGGCCTCCTCGATGCGCTCCAGCGAGGCGCGCACGCCGCGCCGCTTCGTCAGCAGGTTGGTGACGAGCAGGCCGGTTTCGCTCAGATGCGCCTTGCAGTTCAGGTAGAAGGGCAGGGTATCGAGCAGGCCGGTGCGGGCGTTCTCGTCGAAGCCGTCCACCATGATCAGGTCGTAGCGTTCGCGGCTCTGCGCGACGAAGCCGGCGCCGTCGTCGATGACGATGCGCAGGCGCGCGTCCTCCTCGGGCAGCTTGAAGTGCAGCCGCGCCACATCGACCACCTCGGGGTCGATTTCCACGACGGTCAGGCGGGCGGCGGGGCGGTGACGGTAGAGGAATTTGGTCAGCGAGGCGGCGCCGAGGCCGATCAGCAGGGCGGAGCGCGGCCAGTCGGCGCCGGGCCGCAGCAGCAGGGCGGTCATCATCTCGCGTGTATACTCGAGCTCCAACGCCCAGGGCCGCGCCACGCGCATGGCGCCCTGGATCCAGTGCGAACTGAAATGCAGGTAGCGCACGCCGGCCGATTCGCTGACTTGAATGTCCATGTGTCGTTGGATCTCGAGTGGGAAGCGGATTCTACTGACGGAACCAGAATGACCGAAATCGAAGAACTGCTGCACCAGATGCGCGAACTCGGCGCCTCCGACCTGTTCATCTCCGCCGAGATTCCGCCGCACATCAAGGTCAAGGGGAGAACCCGCCCGGCCGAACTGCCGGTGCATCTTCGCAAGGAAGGCCAGCACGACCCGCAGGGCTTCGTTCCCTGGCCGCCGCTGCAGCCCGGGCAATCGAAGCAGTTCGCCTATGAGTTGATGACCGTCGACCAGCGCGCCGAGTTCGAGCGCACCAAAGAATGCAATTTTGCGCTGCGGACCCAGGAGAAGGGGCGCTACCGCGTCAACGTCTATTACCAGCGCGGTGAAGTCTCGATGGTGATCCGGCTCATCAAGACCGAAGTGCCGTCCTTCGAGGTGCTCGGCCTGCCCTCCCAGGCGGCCAAGCTGGCCTTGCTCAAGCGCGGGCTGGTGCTGATGGTCGGCGCGGCCGGCACCGGCAAGAGCACGACCCTGGCGGCGATGGTCGCCCACCGCGCGCAGATGATGGACGGCCACATCCTCTCGGTCGAGGACCCGATCGAATACATCTTTCCCCACGGCAAGGCCGTCGTCGAGCAGCGCGAGGTCGGGCTCGACACCCTGAGCTTCGGCGAGGCGCTGCGCAATGCGATGCGCCAGGCGCCCGACGTCATCGTCATCGGCGAGATCCGCGACCGGGAAACCGCGCAGAACGCGATCATGTACGCCGAGGCCGGCGCACTGTGCATCTCGACCCTGCATTCGAACAACGCCAGCCAGGCCGTCGAGCGCCTCGTGAACTTCTTTCCGGAGGAGTCGCACCGCCAGGTACTGCTCGACCTCGCGCTCAACCTCAAGGGCGTGATCTCGCAGCGACTGCTGTCTGCGCTGGACGGCGGCCTCGCGCTGGCCGCCGAGGTCCTGCTGCAGTCGTCCTACTCCTCGTCGCTGATCCAGAAGGGGCAGATCGACATGCTCAAGGACGCCATCCGCAAGGGAACGGAGGAGGGCATGCTGCTGTTCGACGACAGCCTGCTGCATTTGTGCCGGACGCGCCGCATCGCCGAAAAGGAGGCGCTGCAGCACGCCGACTCGAAGACCGATCTCGGCGTGAAGCTGCGGCTGTCCTGATCAGTTCAGCGTCCTGGCCAGCGCGACGCGGAATTCGCGCACCAGATCGTCATGCTGCGGCTGGGCGGCGAGCAGCGTGAACAGGTCGAGCATGCTCTTGCGGCCGGCCTCCTCGTTCCATTGGCGGTTGCGCCGCACGATTTCGAGCAGGTTTTCCAGCGCGGCGCGGTAGTCCTGCGCCAGCGCCTGGGCTTGGGCAAGCTGCAGACGGGCATCGAGGTCGTCGGCGTTTTGGGCCAGCCGTGCCTGCAGCGCGGCCACGTCCGCGCCCGCGCCGGCACCGGCGAGCTTGAGGCGTGCCTGCAGTGCGGCGACGCGATCCTGATCCCTTGCCTTGTCGGCAACGACCGTCATCAGTTCGCGCGCTTCGTCGATGGCGTCGGCCGCGTTGGTCGCGAGAGAAAGTTCGATGAAATCGAGATAGGCGGTGTCGTTGGCTGGATCGAGATTGATCGCGTCGGCCATTTTCTTGCGGGCGTCATCCAAATCGCCCGCAGCGGCCAGCGCCAGCGCCTCGCGGCGCAGCGGCTCGGCCGGCGAGGGGATCAGCCGTGCGACGAATTCGCGCACCTGCGGCTCGGGCAGTGCGCCGGTGAATTCGTCGGCCAGCTCGCCGCCGACGAAGGCCTTGACGGCCGGGATGCCGCGCACGCCGTAGCGCACGGCGAGTTCCTGGTTCTCGTCGGAATTCACCTTGGCGAGGATGAACTTTCCTCCGAACTCGGCGGCCAGCTTCTCGAGGATCGGCTTGAGGATGCGGCAGGGCTGGCACCACGGCGCCCAGAAATCGACGATGACGGGAACCTGCCGCGAGGCGGCGAGGACCTTGTCGTCGAAATCGGCAACGGTGACGTCGAAGGCGTGTGCGCTCATCGTGGAGTCTTTCTAGCGGTGCTTCTGGTAGGTGCCGACCAGTTCGGCCTGCTCGAGAATGTGGCCGGCCATCGCCTTTTCAAGCTGCGCCTTGGTTGGGCGGCCGAGATCCGGCAGCACGACATCGAGCGCATAGAGCTTGTGGAAATAGCGGTGGCGCCCGATCGGCGGGCAGGGGCCGCCGTAGCCGGTGC
>AMWB02077591.1_pt2 | contig 25982 bp, 16 predicted proteins | sample 200311 | NCBI WGS metagenome assembly AMWB02 (sample SAMN02737377, study PRJNA173069) | bioreactor metagenome | biome: anode biofilm in microbial fuel cells | place: USA: California | collected 2010-12-16 | reverse complement strand
GCGGGGCGCGGACGCTCACCCTCAGGTTGTTGTTTTTGTCCTCAGTGAGTATAGCGTGGGCTGCGTCTGGTTGTTCCCGCATCCGGAAATTGGAGAAAACTCCGGTAACCCGTCGTGCCCATGGGGCATCGGGCAGAATATATACTCGGTTTTTGCCAACCGTTTTCATCTCTTGCATCTGCATTGCCAGGGTTATATCTTCTTGATATCCCCGCCGCAGTACGACAATCTCCGGGGCATTTTCCAGGAAAGTAAAAGGGGTGGTGTGCGGATGAACAGCCGTATAAAGATCTCGGGGATGGTAGTGGAGATCATCGATGGTCGTTCCGTACCCATTATAATTGAAAAGTTCTCCCAGTTCTTGTAACTGCCCGGTCTGGTCTTCTGTCAAACCTTGTTTTTTAGCCTGCTGGTTTGCCAGATGGTGCAGATTGTCACCAAATGCACCGCATATGGCCCAGAGGCAATGTTTGCCGGCCAGAGTTTTATTAACGAGCATTGAGGTGCAGGTATTGGGTGAGGGATCAATGCATGCCTGCAAGAAGGGGGAATCCGGGATGCTGCCTGCAAAATGGTGATCAAAATAGACGATTTTATTCTGGTGCTGCAGTAATTGCAGGAGTGCGGACCGGTTACTGTCGAGGGAGATGTCAAAAACACAAAGGTGAGTGTTGTGCTGGTTTTCTACCTGGGAGAGCAGCTGGATATCCCGCTTTACGCCGGTTATGAGCTGTGCCTCTGGCAGTGGATTTTCCAGACGATATTGATGAAGGGCAAAAATACCATCGGCATCGCCATTGAAAATGTCATAGTACATGGCAGATTTTTATCAGATTTCCATACGGGTTAACTTTAGAAATTGATCCCCAGCGGCGAACCAATGTTGGCCAGACTGAAAACGACGAGATAAGCGGTGTCGGTGGGGGTATATCGTGTCTCAAATCTCACCGCCCAGCAGGGAGCCCGATAGGTGAGGGAACCCCTGGCTTCGACCGTTTCCTCCTGCGAGATAGAATGTTCAATTTTGCCGCCGGCATACCAGCCGTTGATGATATACGCTTGAACCGTCGCGTTGATCTGCTCGATGTCGGAGATCTCGCTGTAACTATAATCAAGACTTAAGGAATCGCCCCTGCTGTTGCTGTAGGCACTTTCCAGGATTTGTCGGGTGAATGTATTGTCATAGACGTCATAATAATTTTTGTAGGAAATGGAGGTCCTGGTCAACGGTTTCCATTTTATTTCGGAAAGGATAGCTGAAAAAGGTTGGTCCGAGGATTCACTGCGAAGATCGTAGGATTGTGCAATGTTCAGTTCGGCATAGTCATTGATGGGATTCCAGGTCTCTTCATTTCCCATGAATGTATTTATGTAATTGTCCAGACCGTAGGTGATGGCATTTTTATTATCAAAAGCATCGACCGCCTCAAATTCGGTGAGATCCCCCTCGTCAACCAGAGGGATGTAACCATATTTAACATAAGGTCTCATCTGGTGGGTGACGGTCCGGCCACTCTTTGCTCCGAAGGTAAAATTTCTCTCCAGAGTGGTTGCCACCTCGATTTCGAACTCAGGATACAGACGATTCTGGGTGTCGTTGTATGCCCACTCGGCATCCCCATAGGTTTGAGCAAGGTAGAAGGTGTCATGGAGACCGAGCTCTGCTCTTGATTCAAGGTATGGACTTAGTGAAAGAGGTGTGGAAATTGACGGGTTCAGGTCGAATACATGTCCGCCTACACCGTCTTCCCGCCAGTAGTCGACATAACTTGTCTCCCAGTCAAAAGAAAAGCGTGTGTTGCCGAGGGGCACTATACCGGCGTAGTCGATGCTGGGGAGCGACCACAGTGGGGTGTCGGTATCGCTGGCGGTGGTGTCTGCATCGTTGATGGCCATCAGGTTGACCTGCAGTGCTGTACCATTCCAGCTGCGCAGTGTTTTAAATGTATTCTCTCGCAAGGTATCTGTCTTATTCTGGAAACCCCGGCCAAAAGTCCCCATGTACCGGTTGTGCGTATTTTCAAATCCCGTTAAGCCGGAGTCAAACTCGCTGAGATAATCCTGATCGGAAACAATATCAATATCGAGACGTGTCTGCCATTCGGCAAAAGATTGGTCCGCCTTTCCTCTCAGCCAGTACCTGTCGCTGTTATCATGGGTATATCCGGTACTGTCATAATAGGAAGTTTCCGAGGGGTCCGAAAGCCTGTCGTGTAGAAAATCCCCAGTGAATATTCCCTTGTCGGTTTCGCTCGCAACATAACGGAATTCGACCCCCGGCATAAGCCCTCGATTGCTCATGTAATGTGGGTAAAAAGTTGCATCGGCAGATTCAGAGATATTGAGAAAGAAGGGGAGGTTTACGCCATAGCCGTTATTTGTTGAGGAGGAAAATTCGGGAAAAACAAACCCGGTCTGACGAGTACTTTTAACTGGAACAAGCAGGTAAGGCGAATAAAAGACCGGAACATTTCTAATGTTGAATCGCGCGTTTTTTAAGACCGCGAAGCCATCCTGCCGGACGTTGGTTTCGGAGCTTGCGAAACTCCACGGGGGAGTCTGACCACTTTCCAGTTTACAGGTTATCGCCCAGCCGTCAATAATCCGGTAGGTATCAAGCCCGGTCTTTTCAATCTTTTTCCCTTCGAGGTGAAGCGTGTTGTTTTTGTGAAGAATCGTTGCATCGGTAAACGTGCCGGTCTCATCGACCAGATTTAAGGTTCCAGCTTTGGCGGTAAGCAGGTCATCTTTTGTGGTGATGTGTACGTTCCCCTTGGCATTAATGGATTTCAGGTCTACATCGTAAACTATCCAGTCAGCCTTGATTGTCATGGTTGTCTGGTATTGTGGTGACGGAGATTGCACATCACCAGCCATCAGCGGAATTTTTTCAGCGTTCTCTGTAAGGAGTTCCGACCAGAGCGAAGACTGGATGTCGGCCGCCGATTGCGGCTGCGCCATCTTTTCTCGTTTTATAAGAACGACATTGCCCTTGGCGACAATGCTGTTTGGGTTCTCGTAACGGACAATTTTATCCGCAGAAACATTCCATTCTTCAGTCGAGGCCTTTTCCGCATATGCCTGACAGGTAATCACCCAGGAAGAGAAAATCGTGAGCACAATGGCGGCCGGTTGCAAAAGGCTGATACGGAACAAGCATGGTGGCACAGTGTACTCCTTTCGAGAGATCGTTGTCGGCGGTGTAATAATCTTTTCTATTGATGAAGAAAAGAGTAAAATGCGTAATATTGTCGTCATTCCTGCATTGTGTATGGTTACCAATGAACGACATTGCAGTTAAACGCTACCTGAAGCTGGAAATGTACGGTTCAGAGCGAATACTGTCAAGTTTAAACTCAGCACCTGTGTTCTGGTCGATCCGAACATCTATTTCATATAATTGAGAAAACAGTGACCAGGAAGAGATATGTCATCAAGATGGCCCCGGACAGGAAATGATGACGGAAATCAACAACCTCTCGTTGGATAATGTCAAATACCATTTGTGTTTCATGGGAATTGACAGTACTAGTATGTCGGGGAATTGAGCACATGGGGACGGCAGGAATTACTGTAACTGCACCGGACGTGTCTGGCTCCATGAAATGCCCAAGATCACTACTTCCAAACTCCGGTATACGGTAAATAAACCGGGATAAGTACCTTGTGGCAGATGTTTTTCCTGCAAAAAACAGGAAAATAATCTGTAAGGTACTAAGAATTGCAGGTTTACATTGAGTAAGAGACAGTTTTGTCAGGCCGGCTGAAATGCGCGGGTAATACGTGGTGTGACGGCAGTGTGCACCCTTGTGCAGTTGCAACCGCAAACGAGCTTGCTCAATGAATACCGATAAAAAAGTGAATACAAATATGCTGATTGTTGCAAAACAGGATTTTTAAGGCCTGCATTGTCAACGATTCTATCAATAAAACTGTCGGGTTGCGGCCGCCTTTGGTGTGCTCTATCCGGTGTAAAGGACAAAATATGGTTGGAAAAAAAGATGCTGATAAAGAAAATAAAACTGTGCAAATAAAGGCGACGACGGGAGCGTGGTGGAAGAGTACCACCAGTGAGGTGGCATCGGACGCTGCTTCAAAAACGCCGGAACCAGAACAGGAGGCGGTCACCCCTGTAAAAGCCAAGAGTCGACCCAGAAAAAGAACCCCCAGAAAAACCGCGGTAGAGATCAGTCCTGAACAAGAAGCTGGTACTGCTCAGGACAGTGCCGGGGAGCAAAATCAGGAAAAAGAGAAAAAAAGCGCTCCTGCCAGAAAGCGCTCCGGCAGACGACCGAAGAAAAAAACCGATGAAGTCGTCGAGGATGTCCTGGCGGACACAGCAGCCGTAACCGAGCAGAAAGAGGTCGGCTCTGAAATTGAAACTGTCGTCGCCCAGGTTGTAGAAAATGCTGCTGAGGAAAAAGACGAGCCAAAACGTCCTCGCGGGCGCCGGGGAAGAGGAAGGAAAAAGGCGACGACTGCGGATAAGCCCGCTGTCGCTGCGAGCGTGGCCGATGATGACGCGGAACCCGCCGCCGAACAGAGCACGCTTGAAGACGCAGGACTTGACTGGTCTCTGGATTCCGATTCAGAAAATGCATTGGAGGAGCAAGACGCCGAGGCTGCAGGACAAACGGTAGAAGAAAAGAGTACCAGGGCTCAGGCAAAAGAAGAAACTAAAAAAGTCTGCAAGCTGCTCATCAACGCAGAAGAACCGGAAGAATGCCGTCTGGCCTTGCTTGAGGATGGCCGGTTGGAATCCATCCATGTCTCTACCATTTCCAGAACGCAGACAAAAAGCAATATCTATAAGGCCCGCATCGTTGCTATCGAACCGAGTCTTCAGGCGGCATTTGTCGATTACGGGACCGAGAAAAACGGATTTTTGCCCTTTAGCGAGATTCACCCCGAGTACTATAAGCAGGATTTATCGGCAGAAACTCTTCGTTTGGTGGAAAATAATCAGTGGAAAAAACTGAACATTACTAATGTCATTGAGAAGGGGCAGGAGATTCTGGCCCAGGTAGTCAAGGAAGAGGTGGGTAAAAAGGGTGCAAACATGACCACCTTCCTGTCGATCCCCGGGCGCTGCGTGGTCCTGATGCCGGGATCGGACTCGGCGGGAATTTCCCGGAAAATTTCCGGAGAGCAGCGAAGATCGCAACTGCGGGATACCATGCTTTCCATGAATTTGCCGGAAGGAATTGGATGGATTGTCCGAACGGCCAGCGTTGATATAACCCAGGATGCCTTAGCCCGCGATGTCGAGTATCTCCTTGAACTGTGGAATGAGATTAAAAACAAAGGTCAGGAGATGGACGGGGTTGGTCTGGTCTATGAAGATCATCGAAGTGTTCTCCGGTTTTTGCGCGAACATTTCGATCCCTCCATCCAGGAAATACTGGTTGATGATCGAACCGCACTGGAGCAGGTTAAAGAGTTTGTCAAAATGCTGCCGGAGCAGCAGAGAACCGTCAATGTCCGTTTTCATCAGGGCGCTCGACCAATCTTTAATCAGTACAGTGTTGAGGATCAGATAGAGTCGATTTACCAGTCCCAGGTGAGTCTGCCTTCGGGCGGCTCCATTGTTATCGATCCGACCGAGGCACTGGTGGCAATCGATGTCAATTCGGGCTCGACCTCCAAGGGCAAAAATTTTGAGGCCTCAATTTTTCAGGCCAACATGGAAGCGGCCGCAGAACTGGCTCGACAGCTGAGACTGAGAGATCTTGGCGGCTTGATAGTCGTCGACTTTATCGATATGCGCAATCGAAAGCATATCCTCGCCGTCGAGAGAGAAGTGAAGACGGCGATGAAAAAAGATAAAGCCAAAGTCGATTTCAGCAGGATATCCAAATTCGGCCTGATGGAGATTTCCCGGCAAAAGCTCGGTGCCCCTATCGAGGCCGGCAACTACCGACGCTGCGAGCATTGTAAAGGCCGGGGGACGGTGCGATCAGTCGAAACACTCTCTCTCTACTATCTGCGACGAATCCAGACCGGCGCGAGCCGGAAACAGGTAGAGGCTATTGAGTGTCACTTTCCTCTTGATGTGGCCGCCTATCTGCTCAACAATAAAAGAAGTGAACTCGCGGAGCTGGAAAAACGGTATCAGGTTGAAATTAACATAGTCGCCGAAGTTGATATGAAGCCTGCCGACAATGAGATACTCTTCCATAAGGCGGAAAAAGAAAATATTTCCAAAAAACAGGCTTGAGTTACCGATCAATCTAGGGTATAAAACCATCTCTCCAATGCACCAGTAGCTCAGCTGGATAGAGTACCTGACTACGAATCAGGGGGTCGCAGGTTCGAATCCTGCCTGGTGTACCAAAAAATTCAAGGACTTACGGCTAATTGGTTGTAGGTCCTTTTTGTTTTAAGTCAGTTTTGTACAACTCCTGTACAACCTCTTTTCATCTTCTTCTAAAAAATTGATTCTGGATAATCTGGAGCATGTGTGACGTCGGGAGAGCCTGCTTTATATGGCGCTTACGCCAAACCCAGGATACCAAATTCGGCACATGCTTATTTGAGAGTTTGAAATAATGAAAAGACTGTTGCAATCCATCCTGTTTATGTTCCTGCTGGTATCCATTACAGCCCAAGCCAGAGTTATTACCGGTAAGGTGGTTGGTATTGCTGACGGTGACACCATAACCATACTGGACAGCAACAAGGTTCAGCACAAGATCCGTCTGTACGGCATTGATACACCTGAAAAAAAAACAAGCATTCGGTAACGCTGCCAAAAAACACACCGCGAGTCTTACTGCAAGAAAGACTGCAGAAGTCATCGCTTATGATACCGACAGGTACGACAGGACTGTAGGTGTTGTCATGGTCGATGGTGTGAATGTTAACCAGAGCCTCATCAAAGCCGGCTATGCATGGCAGTATAGAAAATACTGTAAGGAAGCATTTTGTAGGGATTGGCTCAGACTGGAAAGCAAAGCGAGGGATTTAAGGCTAGGACTGTGGGCTGATGCCAATCCTCAAGCTCCATGGGATTACCGTAAAGCTCAACGCAGCAATTCGACATCAGGCAGCATAACAAGTTATGCAGCCATCCCAGGTGGCTACCACGGCAATGTTAAAAGCCATGTGTTCCACTCTCCGGCGTGTAAGGATTATGATTGTAAAAACTGTGTACAGAGCTTTAGACGCAGGCAGGAGGCTCTGGACGCTGGATATAGACCATGTGGAATGTGTAAGCCTTAAATCGCCAATATTGGTTATGGACTGAGTGACCTCACACCCTATCAAGAATGAGTTGTCTCGCTTTCAACGATTTATCTTTCCAGTGCCGGCAATAACTTTCTTTTTCTTGCTGACGCAAACAGCGCAAATAGCTTACCGCGCAAGACCTTACCCAATTTGTCCTCTAATCACTGCGAACTGGTAAATCGCTCCTGTGCTTTTAAAATTGATTTAGATGAAAAACAAAAAAAGCTTTTCCCTGAATGTAAGAAATTTGTCAGATCACCTGTCTATTCTGCAGTAATACAAGAAAATTTAATCCAGAAAACATGAACGGAGGATCGAATGTGCGAAGACGGAATAGAGCAATTGATAGATGAGGCTCATGCAATTTTCAACGCCACACTAGTATACGAAGTGATTGACCTTGATGATCAGGCAGCTAGGGAGTTTTTAACGAAGGCTTATGGAAACCCTGAGCCTGAGCTTATTGATAAATATCTTAAGGTGGTAGATATACTGAGATAAAAGTTCAGCTAAGGAGTTACACTGGGACAAATCAGGATCAGCATCTCAATAATTTTGATGTGCCCCAATAAGAGTTACGAAAAGAGAATCTTGGTCCGGACAATCCAAGGCTCCCAGGAAAAGAAGGGTTAGGTTTTGATCGATAGGAGGTATATTGACTTTGGCAAAATGGCTCTCAAGAGAATTTTTACAGATGAGATAAATCAATCAAAGACATGACCATTTTTGGGTTATTTTCATTTTAAAATTAATCATCTTGTAGAGGCATTTTCATAAAAATTATTGCTTCCTTCATATATTCATGACGCGTAAGACATGTAATGGCTATTACTATGAGTGAAACACTTAACATTGATTCCGTAATACTCGAGAAAAGGCTACCTCCTCTAATTATGAAAGGGAGTAAACCGAAGAAGCAAAAAATCACATATGATGATAAATATCCGAATGGCCCAAATCTTTTGATATAATCTTTTTTATACATGCCTTTCCAAACATATTTGCAGATTATTTCATCAAATTCTATGAAATGATCTGAGTTAGATCTTTTTTCAATCGCTTGACTGGGGCACCTGTATCTAAGAAGTTGCTTTACCTCCACAATTGGGTATATCTTGCCCGTAAGTGCCAAAAAGCCTTTTTCTAAAACATATTGATGTATTTCTGAATCATTAAGGTCGGTTATAAACTGCTTTGTGAAATTATATTCTTCTCTTCTTTTCGAAGACCTCGCTAATATTACATCAATAAGAATTTTATAGAGCGCAAAAATACTTGCGAAGGCCGCAATTGTTTTTAATAAATATTCCATATATTTGTTATTTGAAATCTTATGTTAAATTAACGTGAGGTTCAATTAGATCGCTTTAAATGAGGAAAATAGCGTCTTCTGCCGACTCACATCGAACATATGGGGCAAGACCGATAGGGGAGATCTTTACTTGCTGAAGGAATGTAAAAAAACAAGCCTGACCCCGTTTACACATGACGAGATCCATTCGATTAATGTTTTTTAGGTGATCCTCCCAGCCTGCTCAATTAGTGTAGGGTAAGTGCTGAGTAGATGTCTTGGTCCTGTATCAGCTGGGCAGGATGATGGCATTTCACGCATGAGCTCCTGTTTAATTTTATTAATCGCAGTAATCTTTTGTTTTTGTTTATTAATTTCTTCTAAATTCATCTTGGAAAAAAGCAGATATGTTTCAACTAAGGTCATAGCACTTATTTTAGTTTTGCTGGGAATATAATTCTCAGTCATTTCAGAGCTTTGTATGGTTAACTCAATAGGATTATGATGAAATAATAAATCTTCTTGTGTTAAGTCCACACCAGATACATGCTTGTCGTATAGCATTTTGTGCTTTTCTCTTAGAATTATCAGAAATAACAAATAAACTAGATGTAAAGGTGCTTTAGTGAATGTCAGGCTAATAGAATCGATTACGACGCAATGTTGCATCATATCTCTTAAGCCAGAATTGAATATATTTGACATTAAAGCGAATGCTTCGACTATTGGATTATCAGTAGAACAGTATTTTTCTTCAAGTGGCGAAAATAAATTCTCTCGATTTGTAAGGTTATATTGTTCAAATAGGTATTCTGAAAAAGAGTATCTATCGGGACTTTGCATAGTGTATGTCTGATCAAAAAATCTTTTTAAGTAGCTTGGACTATCAAAGCTTTGACCATATATCGATTTGATAGAGTGACACAGTTGTTCTGAGGCTGTGGCAACTACAAAGAACACTCCATGAACGCCGAAAAGATGTTTAATATTTTCAAGCAATTCAACTGCATAATTTGGTCGACAGCGATCAAGTTCATCTATGAAAATGAACATTGGTAAATTTATTGTCTTTAATGATTTCAAATGATTGGTCAATTTCCCCAAATTATTTTTAAATTCCAAAATAGTCTTTTTAGTTGAATTGTGGGACGCCAACATTTGCGAAGCGGCTTTGGATATTACAGTTCCTACTGTTTCTTCAACTTCATCAGTAGTTTTTTCTTCTGAATTATCGGTATCATCGTTGAGATATTCACTCAGCTGATCCAAAGTCATCCCAGCAAATTTTTTTGCTAAAATACCTAATAACAATGGAGAAGATGGGTTTATCAATTTTTTACCGGTTTCATACCATTCTGATAATATAACTTTTGTTCGCGCACCTCGATGTTCACCTATTTTTCTACTAAAGTATGGCTGTAGTTGGGCATTAATAGTGGCAATAATTGCCAGAAGTGGCTCATTTGAGAAATCGTTTTGCCAAGCGTCAAAATAGACAATAGGATGCCCTTCACTTGATAAGTTGTCGGCCCAATTTTTTAGAAAGTATGTTTTCCCGAAACCCCATTCGGCATTGACATTCAAGACAAAAGAACCGTCATTAAAGGCACTAACATCCTGTTTATACTTTCCAATAAGATATGAGGTTAAATATTTAGCTTCATCTTCTCTTTTGAGCTTATCATTTGCCCACCTATCACCATATTCGATAGCTTTTACCATATAAGCCTCTTCGAAAAAAATCTGACATCCTTATAAAATGAGCATCAACTGCGGACAGGCCACGGTTTTCTCAAAAATCCAGATATTTCCAATATATCCTAACTTTTTCTATAAGTCTTAAATTAAAAATTCTTCCAATATATCACAACCTGAAATTCAAGTAAAAAGTCAGAACCAATAAAATAACGAGTTAGCGAAAACATCGATATAGTTTTGACCCTACTTATTTTCGTTTTATATGGATCTATTTCGATTAAAACGTCTAAAAATCGTCTAACGCAAATAACTAGCCCGAGGACCTATCATGGCGAAGTCATCTGGAAACCTTAATTTGCTTGGTAGCTCTGACTCAATTATTGTTACAACATCTAGGTCACGCTCCATACAATGTTCAATTTTATGTATAACCTCAGCCAGTTTATTTTTAGTTAAATCTGTATCTTCAGGGTTTTCTGAATATGACTCGAACATCAGGACAGCAACATCTGGTTCTAAACGTTTTATTATATCAATATATTTTGCAATTTCTCTATCTTTAAACACAAATCCATAAACATTTCTTTTCACCTCAACAGCATGATATTTACCCTTAATCATGCAAAGAGCATCTATTTCATTTCTAACTTCTATTCCAGAACTTTTATGATATAAATTCACTTCTGGAAGATAGTAGAAGCTGTTCTTATGCAAACCATACTTATCAGTTAAAAATACTGTATAATAGCACTGTAAGTATCCAAGTGCCCACAACACACTTAGGCCATTTCTAGTATCAAGTGATTCTTTTACGAACTGACTTATCTGGAATGTCCATTCAATATCTATTGGAATTGTATGATTTTCTTTACAGATATCACATGAATTATCTCTTTTTAGATCATCAACAGTACGAGCATTAATACGTCCACAGAAATCACACCGCCATTCATAAAACTGTTTAATTACATCTATACCAACAAAATACTCTATATTATCAAGTATATGATATTTCAAGAACTTATCGATCTCTCTATAATTCAATTTATATCTTTCTGCAATTATTTCCCTCTCTGTTCTTGTAGAAGGCAAAAACCCCTCAAGCTGCTTCAAACTAAAAGTAGTTTTCTCATGACGTATTACATTTTTCCATAAGTCGTTGCATAAGCAACAATATGCAACATGCAATGAGTCAAACATCGAAACAACACCACGTAAATTCTGACCTTTATCAGAAATCTCTATTTTATCAAAAATAGGCTTTATGAACATATTTCTGCAATCATCTTGCCGATATACTCCTAACGGATAGGTCAGGTAACTGAAATAGTCATAATCCTCTGGTAAAGATACAGTCAGGTATTTACTTCTTCTGGCGCTGTCAATCATACGTAAGTCTTGATTAGATTTAGAAATGACAGCAAACTGATTCGCACTAGTAATTCGCCCAGTATTATCAGTGAATGGATAGAGTGAATTATAACGAGTAGCTGGCCACCATCTATCAACTATATTAGAATAAATGGAATGATCATTATGTCTTTCGATATTAAACTCAAACACCCAGTCCCCCTTTTTCACCCCATGAAACCGTGAGGGAATATAGTTAAAATGATAGGGGTATTCTAATTGGAACGTATTCTTCTTCTCAAATGCCTTATACAAGACTTCTTCTTCCCTGGATGAATAATATTTAAAGTCAGATTCCTCTGGAATTACAAAAGAGTTATATCCACCCGACACGTCCACTAAACCATGTGAAAATTGTCGGATATCCGTTGCAATATCTTTTAGTTTGTTTTTTTCGACAGATTGACTGAACAGGCGCACCTGCGTTTGATTACCCCTCCTGCACGAATTAAAGGCATTGAGATATCGCCCTAATTGTTTAAGAAAGTCTTCGTTTTCGAAGTTCTCTTGTTCAATTATCAAGGAGACGGCATTGTTGAAATAGTCATATGAAAAATGCTTGGACGCCCAATAATTAATTCTATCAAGAACTGAGTTACCTACGAAAATATTGAAACTATTTGATACCTTATAGTTTTCCAAATTGTATGGACATTTTGCTTCGATTGTGCTTAATTTTGAAGCTGGAACCACTTTATGCTCAACCAATTGGCCAATAAGGTCAATTATCGTCTCAACTTCAAAAGTACCAGTAGTGTGATTTTTGGGAGCTTCACCAGAGGTAAAGCAAAGGGTATTATAAAGCCCTTCGATTGGATAAGTAATTTTATTTAAGTATAATCCCAATCCGAAATTGTTTTTTATGAATGTGTTTTCCAGTATTCCTGGAAAGTGAGTAAGGATTGTCGGAATCCCATCTTTGTATCTCCTTCCAACTCCTCTATGCAGAGCTTCAGGACATGTGACTGTCGATAAAGAAGATACAAATTGGTCTGCATGTGATAAATCAAAAGATACTCTTTTGGGGTTCTCCCTGGTCCTTATTTCATCAATTGTGCCAAAATATATCGGATTACAGGAGAGATGTACTTCCTTCTTAAATTTATTAGTCAGGTGCTCAAATGTATATATGTAGTCAGGGTCATATATGTTTAACCATTCCGAGTACTTATCTATTAGAAATCCATTGCTTTTCACAGGAACAATAAGTGTATAATTACCTCCCCAACGAGAATAGGATTCTGCAAACACATTATCTATGATTTCATGAGAGCGTGTTGAATTGCAAAATGGCACAAAATAAGCAATTCTAACAGGTCTATTGATCCCCTCCACATTTACCGCAGATGCAAATTTTCCGTGATTCCCAGACATAGCAACCTGCCCTTCTCAAGAATTGATGTTAACAAACCATTCTACAGCAGCAGCAATTCCCGGACGTTCCGGAAACCCAGCAAAGAGAGAAAAAGGGGGTCTGCTCTTTACTCTTGTAAGCTGAACACAAAGTCCAGATATTTCCAACATATCCTGACTCGACAATTAAGTCTCATATAAAAGAATAGTTACCAGATTATCTCCTTGGAAAAACGCAATTTCCCGCTTCGCCGTGGTTTGTCCTGCGGTGGAATATCAAGTATCGCTTATCGGGTGCGGAAATCGTTAGGATGAAACAGGATAAATCTCCTATGGCACCTGGAATTCGACCCAGCCCAGGTTTAGCAACAAAGATTACTGATCAATACCCCCAATTCTCATGACCAAGAGGCTCTCTTTTCAGAGTGTCCCTGGTCAGTTTCCATTGCGGCAGGTACTTGTCCATTAAAGCTCTAAATCGTTCATTGTGATGACGTTCATGCAAGTGCACCAGTTCATGTACCAGTATATATTCCAGGCACTCAGGGGCCTTTTTAGCAAGCTCCAGGTTGATCCAGATTCTACGACTTCCTGTGTTGCAGCTTCCCCATTTGGTTCGCATTTTTTTCACACCCCAGGCTGCAACCTCAATACCTATTTTTTCTTGCCATGTATTGAGTAATTCAGGTATGCGTTCTTTGAGCTTATTGCGATACCACTCATTGAGGGCAAGCTGTTTGTTCTCCTTGGTGGTTCCTGGCTTGACAAAAAGCTGGAGAGTCGAATTGTTCTTGATAATTACCTCATGTCGACCATATCGCGGGATAGCTTCAAGGCGGTACCGTTTCCCCCATAAATAGTGGCTTTCACCGCTCACCATTTGCCGCTCTGACTGCCGAGGCTGTTTTTGAAATCTGGTCTGCTGCTTGCGGATCCAAGGCAGCCTGGAGATTATTGTCAATCTTACATGATCAGCACTTACATGCTCAGGCACTGCGACTCTTACGCGGCCATTTGGTGGGTATACAGCAAGGTGCAGATTCTTGATATTCTTCCTCACTACCAGAACTTCAATGCCGCTGACTGTAATCTTATTGGTATTCACGTTGATTTTTTACCAGCTCCATAAGTTCATCCATGTTTCCTTCCTTTTCTGCCAGCACCGCTCGGATAGCTGCAGCAACCTCGCGTTCCTTAAACCTGTTGCCGACCCATTTATGCTTTCTGGTTTGCTGTATGGCTTTATCAATGCAGAGAGCAAGGTTTTCATCAGCACCAAGGTTGTCGTAGATTGCCCGTTTGGCAATAGTATCTAGTGTCTTAGGATATCCACCGACTGTATCCGCGCCAGGCTGTGTAACCTTCCAGGCGAGTTCTTTGACTCGCTCAAGGTATACCTGGTATTCAATGGCCTTTCTTCGGCGTTCGTCTATCAGGGCATTCAGAAGGTCCGACATTTCTCCATAATATTTTGGGTTCACTGCCTGCTCATCGATAATGACCTTGCGGATATTGTTTTCGATGGTTTCGGCCATTGCCTCTTCATTTTTCTTTATTCCTTCAGGCAGTTCCTCCAGGGCAGCATCTCCCTTTCTGACAATGAGCTCGATGAGACCCAGATCCTCAAACTCGGAAATAGCTTTACTCTCATGGGCATGGATATAGCTATCCAGCATCATCCGCATAGCTGGCTCATACTGCTTCATATCGAGGTAATCACCGCTGGCAACCTTAACCTCTTCGCGTACTTTGTCATAATGGACAACATCGGCCTTTATCTGAATAATTTCTGCAGCACTATATCCGGCTTCCTCCATCTCATTGGCAAGACTGGCATAGGCGCGCATGAGAGTTGCAACCTCCTTATACAGTGCCAGTCGCTTTTGCTCATTTCTGGCTAGAGCGTCCTTGTCGGCGGTATCCTCTGCACAGAAATAGCGGAGATAGTCCTGTGTTTCCCTGGGCCGCATGACAGGTTCGCAGAGAGCTTTAACCTTCTCCAGGGCATCATCGAGTCTTTCCCTTGCTTTGCCAAGTCTGTCAGTGAGTAGCCCGGCCACATCGGCAGCCTCGTAACCATCCAGGGCACCACTTGTGTAGTCGTCTATTGCACCTTCCAGGCTGTTAAAGAGATCCTTGTAGTCGATGATATAGCCATATTCCTTGTCATCACCGTCAAGCCTGTTTACCCGGCATATTGCTTGAAAAAGACCATGGTCGCGCATCTTTTTGTCGATATACAAATAGGTTGCCGAGGGTGCATCAAAACCAGTAAGCAGCTTATCCACCACAATCAGCAGGCGCATTTGTCCAGGTTCCTTGACGAACCGGTTCTTAACTTTTTTTTCAAAGTCCTCCACCTTGTACATGGCAGTGTCTTCCGGCTCTTCGAAATAATCCGCCAGCATCTTGCGGTAAATCTGGTACTGACGCAATTTTTCAGTCAAGCCTTCACCGCTCTCTTCACCCTTGATGTTGGCAGGGGAGGGCTTATAACTGGTAATGATGGCACACTTGCCGGCAAGATCCGATCCCTGCAACATCTCATAGACCTTACAAGCCTGATAGATACTCGCACAAACGAGCATGGCATTACCACGGCCATCCATAAGCCGAGGCTTGGTATCCATATCGAGCAGGATATCTTTGACAATCTGGGACAGGCGTGACCGGCTGGATAACACCTGTTGCATGGTGCCCCATTTCTGTTTGAGCTGGCTTCTTGCAAAATCGGACAGCCCCTTGGTCTTGACTTCAAACCACTGGTCTACTTTCGATTTGGAAGTGAGTACCTGATCTATGTCCCGTGCCTCATAACGAAGATCAAGGACAACACCATCTCTTACTGCTTCATCAAATTTATAAGTATGGATATAGCCGCCAAAGATCTCGATGGACTTCCTCTTATCCTTCTTCAACAGCGGCGTCCCGGTAAAACCAATAAAGACGGCTTTGGGCAGGATGGCCTTCATTGCCTTGTGCAGCAGACCTGACTGGGTTCGATGGCATTCATCGACAAAAACAAAGAGTGTTCCCTTGGCCTTAAAATTAGTGGGTAGTCTGGCTTGGATATTATCAAAAAAGGATTCAGCCTCAGCATCTTCACCAAGGCCAAATTTATGCACCAGGGAACAGAGCAGCCAAGGTTGAGCAGCATCGAGTTTTTCCACCAGGTCATTGCCGCTTTTGGTGCGGCAAATGTTTTCATCAACTCCCTTGAAGACCTGCTCGATCTGTTCATCAAGCTCGGTACGGTCGGTAATAACAAGCACCCGAGCATCAACAACGTTTTCTCGCATCCACTTAGCCAGCCAGACCATGGTAAGACTCTTGCCAGACCCTTGGGTATGCCAGATAATCCCGCCACGCTTCTCGCGTACATATTTCTTGGCCTCCTGGATACCGAAATACTGATTATGACGGCAGGTCTTCTTCACCCCCGCATCAAAGACTATGAAGTCGTGGATGATTTCCAGAAAACGGTGTTTCTCGCAGACCAGGCTTAGGTGATAGTCAAGGAGGTTGTTGAAGGTGTTGGTTGCCGTTTCTTCTTTCCACTGCAGGTAATACTTTTCCTGAGTCTCAATAGTCCCATAGCGAAGACCTTGAGTGTCGTTGCCGGCCATAACCAGCTGCATGGTGGTAAAGAAATTACGGATAAAAACTTTCTTCTGGTTATCCAGGTTTTGTCGGATACCTTCACCGACTCCGATACTGGCTCGTTTCAGTTCAATCACTCCGAGGGCAATTCCGTTTACATAAAGGACAAGGTCCGGCCTCTTCTTCAGTGCACCTTTGATGGTTACTTCTTCAGCCAGGCCGAAATCATTGTTGAGTGGATTCTGCCAGTCAATGAGGAAAACAGTCTGGTGCAATTCCCCGGCACCTTCCTTGACCTTCACCCCATACCGCAGCAGGCTGTAGATAGCCTTGTTGGCATCATAGAGGTTCTTGCCAGCACCAAGGGCAGCAGCACGGTCAACCTCGCGCAAAACCTTGCTGATAAGGCTGGCACTCACCCCACGACCAATAAGCCAGCAAGTTAGTAGTCCAGCATCGATATTACGGTTGTTTTCCCGATATTCCCAATTTCCTAAATATGTATAACCAAGCTGGTCTTGAAATAATCTGACGACCCGCTCCTGGGTTATCCATTCCTTCTGACCAACTTTGCTCATATCACACCTTAAAAAGTTGGAAACTTACCTTGTATTGGTAAAAATCGATGTTAGCGGCAACCCTCAAGGCTCGTCGCAAACGGAGATCGTCTTCCAGAGCGATAATGACACCCCGGACGCTCTGACCTTCTTCAGCCCTTTCATCAAGGATATAGCCCATGTAACGCTGGATCTGACCGACCACCACATCGCTGGCTCTGCCTTTTTTGAGTTCAACTATCAGCAGTTCCTTTCTGTCCTTACTGATAGCAAGGATATCAATGGGGCCGGTATCGCTGGGATATTGCTGCCCGACCAATTCACCGTCCACCTCATAGATCATATAATCCTTGCCCAGCGCGGTGTTTGCCCAGTTGTGAACAAGGAACTCCTCTAGATGTTTCTCTAATGCAAAGACGGTAGGGTCTTCGACATTTTCATCACTGGCAATAAGGTCTGGCGGGGCAGAACCACCTAGCAGCATCTCTATTTCTTCAGCATGTTTGGTAATTGTACTCACTGTGCCGGTCGAGCCAGTAGAATTCTGCAAGCCTTTGCTCATCTCGGATCGATCGATGGTTGCAGGATACCACTGCACCTGTCGACGGTGGGGTAGGTGGGTGCCTGGATGGTAAGTATAATCAGAGACAACCTCACCAGCCCAGTAGCTGCCTAGCCCGTTTGGGCAAAGGACAATATCACCCTGTTTGATTCCCTTGGATACTGTATGTACGGCACCACAGGCGAGACCAGCGGCAATCTTTGATTTTCCAGGGTTTGCTGTTAACCAAACTGGAATATATGCCTTATTGAAATCTCGCCAATTTTCCGGGAGTTTATCTGTAAGGTCTTCTTTAATGTCAAAATCAACACCTATATAATTGCCTGTATAGCACTCTTCTGCGTATATGCTCTTGCGGCCCAGCATGATCCGGAAATAGTTCTTTGGTATTGTCATATTAACCTTGTTCGGCCGGTGAGGAGCTCCTGCATCATGCCTTGCTTGATTGATTTAGTTTTATCCAGGTGGGTTTGCAAGGATGATATCTCCTTGTCCATGTCGGAGAGGACTGTGGCTATGGCTTGTTGTTCGTCTGGTGGTGGCAATGGAATCAGAAAAGAGTCCATGTCTCTGTTGGTAATCTGATTAATGGTTGCTCCCATTATTTCATTGATCTGCTGTTTCATTATATCAGATTGAAATTGGTGAAAAACAAACTTTGAGTAGCTAGATCGATAAAGTGACATGAAAGCACCAAAAGCGCTCCCCGCAACATTTTTATCAATGATGGCACATTTACCAATTAAATTTCGACTTCCATTTCTTACACAAATCAAAATATCGCCACTCTCAACAATAACTCTTGACGGCAACGCTAAGGTTTTATCGACAAAAACATTGTTTTCATAAGCTAACCTTCCATTCTGAATATTTGAAGATCGTAAAACTAGGGTTCCAAAATCACGAGTGTCTTCAGGCTTATATGTTAAGCCTACCAAGGTCTCACCTATGTTACCCAGGTTTTGGATCTCCCAATCCTCAGGAATCAACCCCAGCTCAGTCTGGCTATTCCCCTTGCCCTCACCAAAACCGGGTAGGCGTGTTTTGCCGGTAAGGAGCTGCTGCATAGTAGCGGTCTTGATGGCCTGCTTTTTGGCGATGAGTTTTTTCAGGCCGTTAATCAAGTTGTCTGCATCTGATAGGGCTTCGGCTATGGCTTGCTGCTCTTCTACTATTGACGGCCAAGGTATTCTATAGAAAAACAATTCTTTTAAAGTAATACTTGCCTGATTGGCATTACCTCTAAAGATTTTCTCAATATAATCAATATATCTTGTTTGCTTCAGAGTGTTGTGAAGGTATATTTGAGAATGCCTTCTCGATATTTTTGATCGTAAAATGACTGCATTTTGATTTAGGAGAGAGCCATGATCTTTAAAAGGAACAAGTGTTGCTTTTCCAACCATGGAGTCATACATTGGCGGCTTTGATCCAACTGTTGAGATGATGAGATCACTCTCTTTGAGAGACCATTTGGAATACTTTGGTGCTTCTGATGCTTCGATATATATTTTATTTTGGTCTTTAATTGTTTCGAAGGTGGTGTCACTTACGCGAACTACCCGAACACCTTGCGACTTATAGTCACTTGCTTTAAAAGCATATCCTTTTGTATGGTTAACGAGATCGCCCAACGAGACATCTTCCCAATCTTCAGGAATCAAACCCAGCTCTGTCTGCTTATAACCCGGTCTTACCATGACAAGCCCATCCTTTTAAGATGCTCTTCAACCTTTCCGGAAAGTTCATCAACCTGACTAGCAAGTTGCGGTAATGGCTCCGCGTAACGTTCTTCAAGGGTCTTTACCCTACCCGCGAGTCGCTGGGTCACATGTTCGATCTCAGCCCGGATAGATGCCTCAAGAGTGGTCATCCATTTAGCATCGACGACCAGGCTCTTAACGTCATCCTCCGTCAGCTTGGTATATTTTGCAAATACAACCTGGTCAAGTTCTTCCTGTGCATCCTTGACTGCTTTCTTAGCGGCAGTTTCGCCGGAAAAGATGTCAAGGCACTGATCCAGTACCACCAATTCATCAATGGCTCCTGCAGTATTCTTCAGATCCTTTTTTCGGGTTGCAATGCTTGCTTTGGTGACCTTATCTTTATCGTTTTTTGCTTCTTCCAGCAAACCATCTTCACCACTGTGCTCCTCGATCAAGGTCTCCAGTTCCTGGCTGATGGCATCAAGCTCACCCTGCAGGCGGTCAATCTCAGACTGTTGATCCTCAAAATACCGGGCGACAATCAGGTTAGGTGGGATCAGGTCAGCCTTGTACTTCTTCCCGGCAATTATCAAATCCGGGATTTCTGTAAGCTTTTCACCCTTCTTGACCAGAAGTTGACGCAATACTGTGCCTGCATTCCAGCCATCTTGAACCAGTACATAAACATCGTCCTGCATGGTTTCCGACCAATAGTCCATGAGAATCTGATAGATGTCATATTTGTCGAGCAGGTCGGCCTTGCAAAAGCGAAACAGCAGATCCTCGGCAATGTCAGTAATCAATGTCTTGGGGTCACCACCTATAGTGATGGACTGCAATCGATTGTCGTGCTCTTTTTGCCATGCACGGAACAGCTGGATGCTCTTCTCGGCAAAGGTCTTGAATTCAGGATGGTTAAGTATAGTTGCTTTGACCTTAGTAGCTTCAACCAGACAGTCGCTGTATCCCTCACGTGAACCAGGAGCAAAGAGGGTGCTGCGTATCGCCGGGAATACATCCCAGTACCTCTGCAATTCGTCGATATCCCTTTTGGGAATACCACCCTGCAAATGGGCACTCAGATCATGCAGATCTTCTGGATCAGAGGAATCAATATATCTGGGGATATTCAGGTTGTAATCGTTGCCTGCTATCTCACTGAGCGGCACCAGTCGGCTGTACCGGGGTAGCTCCATCTGTCTATTAAAGACATCAACGATCTTGTGAATGTCCTGATTGCGCAGACGGTTTTTGTTGCCATCTTTCATGAAGCCCCGGCTGCCGTCTATCATAAAGACAGAAGAGCGGTCTCCGGCACCTTCCTTGTCAAGGACGATGACACAGGCCGGAATGCCGGTGCCATAAAAGAGGTTGGCAGGCAGGCCAATGATGCCCTTAATATAGCCCTGTTTGAGCAGGTTCCGGCGAATACGGTCTTCGGCATTGCCGCGAAAAAGAACTCCATGCGGCAGGATTACAGCAGCCTTGCCTGAGCTCTTTAATGACTTGAGGATATGCAGCAGGAAAGCATAGTCACCGTTTTTATCAGGTGGCACGCCATACTCAAAACGTTTGAATTCATCATCGGTAAGGTTGAGCCCATTACTCCACGACTTGTAGGAAAATGGTGGATTGGCTACAGCAAAATCGAATCGTTCCAGGTTACCTTCAGTATCCTTCCAATGCGGTGCGGCTAAGGTATTACCCTTCCAGATCTCAGCAGTAGGATTGTCATGAAGGATCATGTTCATCCGAGCCAGGGACCAGGTGGCATTATCATTCTCCTGACCAAAGATCGAAAGTCCCCTGGGTGCTTCATCGGCAACCTTTAATAACAGCGAACCAGAACCGCAAGTGGGGTCATATACTGTCTGATCCTGACTGGTTTCCCCGGTAATACCGACAACCTTGGCCAGAATACGTGATACCTCAGACGGGGTGTAAAACTGCCCCTTGCTCTTACCTGACGCAGTAGCAAAGTGCCGCATCAGGTATTCATAGGCATCGCCTAGAAGATCATCTCCCTCAGCACGATTGGCAGAGAGATCAAGGCCACCGAATATTTTTACCAGCTTGGAGAGCCGGTCGACCATATCCTTGCCGGCGCCAAGCTTGTCCTCGTCATTGAAGTCGGCAACATCAACAACACCCTTGAGATCATTCTCTTCGGCAAATTTGCTGATGACGGTATTGATCTTGTCGCCAATTTCCTTGTCTCCGGCCAAAGCCAGCATGTCATTAAAGGAGCCGCCGGTCGGCACGACAATCATTGCATTCGGATCGCCGCCGTACTTGTCGGTGACATACTTCATGAAAAGCAGGGTGAGAACATAATCTTTATACTGCGAGGCATCCATACCACCCCGCAGTTCATCACAGCTTGCCCAGAGGGAGCTGTAGAGTGCCGTCTTTTTTATTGCCATGGTAAAAACTATAGAAAATTGGTCGTAAATTTTTAATGCCTCGATGGGAAAAATACCTGAACGTTACTGTATAATCCATTGATGTGACAAGGACACATTATTTTATGAAAAACATGATTCCATCAATGAACTTCAATAGATCTTGTACGTTATGGGCTTTTCAACAGATCAGTCATGAATTCTTTCTGTAAGTCTGTTCATGGCTGCTTCATGTGGCGTATCACTCGAGTGAGCACTATGTATAAAGAAGGCGACTTATGCTTCTATGTAGGTCGCCTCAAAGTTTTACAATCACCTCCTCATATATTCAACTATCTGACTCCACCATCAGAACGACACTCTTCACAGTCCCTTTGGAATTGAATATTGGGTAAATTCGTGTCTTTTTCTCTTTGAAAATGGTATCGTTTTTCCTGCCAGAAACAAATACCTGTTTAACATGTTCCGGTGTGACAGGTGCTTCACCATTGGGATATATACCCAACTTCTCGGTGGCAGATCGATTGCAATCAATCACTTTCAGATCTTCATCAATTTCCACGACCATTTCTTCGATTGCGTTGAGAATTGCAGACTGACTGGCTAGCATCTCAATCAACTCTTCGCGGTCCTTGATGATGGCCTTAATAATAAAATTTAGCTGTTTGGTGTATTCCGTAGTGGCTGCATTCCACTGGTCTTTTATTTCAGTGATTTTTTCCAAAATTCCAAGTGCACTCATTGATGAAATATCCTCTTGAGTGAGTGCTTTACGCGTAGTCTGAGGTAAAACAACTGATTCGCCATCTGGTTTGCTACCTTGTTTGCCGAGATTGATAAGTTCCTCAATTGACATGCCGGTTTTTTTGGCCAAGGCCATGCGCATTTTTTCAGAAGTTCCAGAGTTTCCACGTAATACATTGGAAAGATTAACTTTAGATGTGACTCCCTTTGCAAATTCTTCCTGAGTGGTTTGAGAGTCTTCAAGGTATACTTTGATTCCACGAATAAAGTTACCAATTTCCATGTTGTTCATAACAGTGCCTCCTTCGGGATGTTTAACAATATGTTTAATAATATTCTGTACAGTTTTACAGTAAGGTTAATAATAAGCTACAATAGCTTAAGAATATGTAAAGTCAAATGCTTTCTTTTTTAATGTTTCATGTTGAGCTCCTTTTTTTATGTGCAATAATTTCAATTCATTGAATGTTCGAGTTTAAGGTTTTTATACAAGTGCCACAGCATCTTCCTCAGGAGGTACTTCAGGGTCCATTAATGCAAATAATTAACTTGTTGTCGCGATCATCAAGATATCTCATACTATTAACTATGCCTCTGGGATGAGTTTTCCTGCTAAACGACCCACACAGAAAAAATAATAATGAGGCTTGCCATTTCCTCCATCCCTGAGTTTCTGAACCAAGGACAACAATAGGTCTGCGACTTTCCTCTGTTTGCCGACATACATGAAACAGGCTTTATGAGGCACAGGTATCCTGTTGGAATAGCGACCGGGTAAATCATGTTCCGATGGCTTCGATACCTTTGGGTCGCCATTTGCAAGGGTGGTACATTTTTTACTTTCCAGAATGGGTAAACTTTTGGATTGCTATGCTCATGGTGCCTTAATGTGCAAGGGTGAGAAGATACTTATCTACCTGCAGCACGCATATGGGAAAAATCATTGAAAACTGATTCGATGCATGACGGTTAAAAAAATAACCCGACTTAAGTTTTACTTAAGTCGGGTTATTTTTCACGTCACCTAAGACGCTTTTCCCATAGTGACAACGTCTTTCTTCCCATCCTATCCAGCGATTGACTAGGGAGGTCGTCGAGCTGCGGAGATGGAGTAGGGGGATTTAAGCAGCGGCTTAAGGCGCAGCCTTAATGCCGATACTTAAATCCCCCGGAAACATCCCGCAGATCAGCACGGCCTTCCTAGGCAATCGCGGCTGAAAAAACCCTTTTTAACCTACCTCAAACGTATTTATCTGGGCGTTGTGTTGATACTGTCGTGTCAGTTAGTATCAGTCGACTGGCCTAACGATTGTCATCATGGTATTGTTTGGATTAATTTCACCTATTCTAGCATAAGAGGAAAATTATGTGTAAAGACAAATACCCATGGGGTTGGGTTCGCCCTTTCTTTATTGATGGTCTTATTTTTTTCACCCAACTCATTTTGATATTTAAAATGCTTATGACTCTATTTCAAATTGGTAGTTTACGTGATGATCTAATGATTAAATTTGGAACATTATTGATTCTTTTAGCTATGGTTCTATCTTATAGAGACAAAACCATATTTCAAAACAACCAAAGAACGATATTTCGCGATATAATAGCAGGTTCGATCACTGAAGTGCTATTCCTTCAGCCTTTAGTAAATTTTAGAAAACTAGCCCTTAGAAGCATTTTCTGGATAACAATAATGGGAACCATACTTTTGTGCCTTGGCTCTATCTAATTTCTCACCTATGCCGTAGCCGCAAAGCATCTATGGCATGTATTGCAACAGCTTTATCTGAATCAGGAACACCGGCACTTGATCTAAGAAAAACTTCCATTTGATCAAAGTCCTTTGGTGCCTCAGCCCGAGCAAATCCAACAAGAGCATTTCGCCGCACCTTGATTTTGCCTGTCGTTTCGATTTAACAACCAACATCTACTACGTTGTGCTATTGACATTAATGGTTTTTTATATGAGATTCCAATCTTGAAGTAAAGTTAAGACTCTCTAGTGTAGTCTGCGTCACCCAAGACAAGCAGAATCTCTTCTGCACGGGACAGCAGAAATAATGGAGTAGTGCCACGAGCCGAATTTCGAATGCATATACTGTCAACAAATAGCTTTTATCGAGGGATCAAATGAAAGCACTATTTTTGCTTTGCACAATTGCATTACTTTCACTGTCAGGTTGTGCCGGTCGTACAGATGTGGGCCTGGCACCCTTCGACGAGGCGACGTATGCACCTTATGATGAGCCCGGGACGGCAACGATTACAGGCACCGCTTTTTTAGTAACCAATGGCGGTGATATCAAGATAGGTGCCGCCAGACAAATCTTTCTGATTCCCGATACTAAGTTCCTGCGTGACAGAATAGACGAGACTGACAAATGGTATCCAACTTACGACTGGCTCATTTGGCACGGCACAGATACCGACACAATCGCAAGGGCTTGGGGTTATAATAAAATTGCTGTAGCCGACATTGGGGGGAAATTTATCTTTGAGCATGTTCCAGCCGGGAGATATTTGGTTGAAACGCAACTTTTCTGGTCGTATAGGAGTTGCGGAATACGGGGCTGTGCTGATACCGAGGCGGGCTCTGTTCTGCGTAGACACGTTGATGTCGGAAAAGGTGAAACTGTTGATGTACAGCTTACCGATGTCATTAACCGTTAATCCAGCATCTTCCCTTAGGACCTGGCTTAGCTCGAATGGTAACGGCGACTAAATGTTAACCGATTTGGCCAGTGAGCTTATTTGATAATCCTGATGCCATAGTAAATATCTTTTACTTTCAATCTGACTTTCCTGAGTTGTGTGCCTTTGAGCGTATGGAATTGATCCCATATTTTTCGTTACTCGATTTGGAATATCATATTACAGTACTTGTCTATAACTAACTCCATTTCGAGAGAAATGCGTGACTGATATTACTTTCGAATCAGGCAATGAGTAAAGATTTTACCTTAACCTTGTCAGCATTGATCAAAGCTCTTGCATAGAATCTGTCAGTGAGAATTTCGATTTTATGCAATTCAGCCAGCTCTCCTCTTTCTTCTAACGTTTACTATCTCAAAGTGTAGTGCTGTGTAACAAACTCGAAAAAGGAGCCGAAGGCTCCAAAAGTCAGATCAACTCCTTGGTTCTGATTTCTCTAAAAAGATTTCACCTGGTATTATGCTGCCCATTTTTTAATAGAGTATTCGCCTTATGAGCCGTTGACGAGCTGAGCTCTGAAACTGCAGACCGTCTGAATTATCTACTTTTTTGTATTCGTTTTCAACATTTCATCAATTTGTTTTTCTTGGTTCGGCCAGGTTGTTATTGTCGAAGAAGTTCGTGGTGATATTTTACACAGCACGCATGTGATCGACTATTGCTAAGAGTGTTAGTGTTGTGTACTCCGTGGTTCTTGCTGGCAGGTAACGCTATGGGGGG
>AMWB02134732.1_pt2 | contig 26010 bp, 21 predicted proteins | sample 200311 | NCBI WGS metagenome assembly AMWB02 (sample SAMN02737377, study PRJNA173069) | bioreactor metagenome | biome: anode biofilm in microbial fuel cells | place: USA: California | collected 2010-12-16 | reverse complement strand
CAGTGGGTGCTGATAGCAGGACTGGTTCTGCTTAATTCGCGGCCGGAGATACTGCTTATAGGAATCATCCTGTTTGCCACCACAACACTCTTCAGCATTATTACACTTCCGGTGGAGATCAATGCCTCGAAGAGAGCGCTTGCATGGCTCGCCAATGCGGGTATTACATATTCGGGAACCCAAGACAAGGCACAGGATGCGCTTAAGTGGGCAGCATACACATATGTGATAGCAGCCCTTGGCTCACTGGCCACGCTGATCTACTATATAATGCTGTTCATGGGAGCCAGAGACCGGTAGTACCCGGCTGATCCTGAGGCAGATTACCTGCCTTCAACATGGAGGAACCTGGTCCTCTTCACCATGTATCTTATTATACCCCAGAAAATTATGGCAGCCGTCAGCAGCAACACATACATCGGCTCAAGGTAGAACCTGCCGGTAACTGAAATATTACGGCACAGATCGAGGAAGGCAAATACAACAAAAATATTCGCTATGCTGTTGTACTCCCGCTTGAGAACATATCTGAAAGAGAATGGAAGTGAAGATCTGACATATCTCCTGAAGGAGGGGATCACAGCCTTTACCCTGTAAGCCCAGGTGTCATAGACCTCACCGAACTTGCGTCGCAGATACTGCTCCTCGGCAAAGATTATCCGCTCATAATAGAGCCAGTAAGCCAGAATGAATATTATCACACACCACACTGATCTGAGGAACAGAACCGGTCCGAGCCACCTGAGGAAATTGCCTACATACAGGGGATGGCGTACAATGGAATAGAGACCTGTGGTGTTGAGTACATCGGCAAGCTGTTCAATCACGTTGCGCCCGGATGTATTGCGCGGGACGTGTCCGACAGTGTATGACCGTAGGAGTTCACCGGCAACTGTCACAAGGATGCAAACTATCTCCCAGGTATAGTTGAAGTATATTACACTGCGGTTGGCGATGAATAGATATGCAGCCGCGGGAATAAGTATCATCGCCGGCAACCATTTTCTTCTTCTGAATAACCAGTTTCCGGATTTCTCAAGTTCATGGACAAGTGACATACATGCGGTTTTGCCCTGTAAAAGTATGAAAATTTCAGTAACTATATCTGAACCTGAGGAATCCCAGGTTCAGATTTGTCTCCAACCCCGAGAGGTAAAGGGCTCATTCATACCGGGATTCTTCGGGGGTTCCCAGGGGGGAGATGTTTTGATCACTTCTGCCAGGGCATTGGCAAGAAGAGGGTTTGTTGTTCCCTTGGGTTTTATATTGCTTATTGTACCGTCGGGTTCAACCGTAAAGCTGACATGAGCCCAACCCTCTATTCCCGCAGCAGCTGCCTCCGGAGGATATTTTGTCCGGCTTATCACCCAGTCGTTAAACGTAGTATAAAAGTTGCCCATGAAGGTTGGAAAATCGCCCTGGGACCTCCTGCGAAGAGGAACAGTCATACCCAGATCGTTCTCCATCTTTGCTATAACCTCGGAAAGAGTCAGATCAGTAATTACGCCGTCGACAACCACCAGTTGCCTCGGTTTCTGTTTTACTGAGGTGTCAGGCTTTATTACAGCAGGGTCAACCCAATTGGGGTCAGGTTCCATCCTGACAATCATCTCCTTTTTGGTAACAGGATTAAGAGGAAGGTACTTATAGCCTTTGTATGTAAAAACCAGTACCACATTTTCAGGAATGCCTTTGAACTCAAAGTGGCCAGAACCATCGGTGATTACTGAAAGGGATGTGCCGGATACATTGACAGTTACTCCGGGAAACGGCGTTCCGTCTTCACGGAAAACGACTCCTCTTACACTATTCTGGATCAGAGATGCCGGCTGGCTGATGGTTAACTCAGACGTACTTACAGTTTCAGCATAGACAAACCGGGGAGATGCAAATGCAAGCAGCATTCCTGCCATAAGAGGCAGAACAAGAAGCAGTTTAAGCTTTCTGTACGGAGAATAAGTTTTCTTTTTCATCATATCAAATCTGTTTGTGTAAAATGAAAAGTTGAATGAATTCGAGAGGCTGATCAGCCTTGCGTTGAAGACCTGGTTGAGAAGAGCCGCCCTGTAACCCGCCGGGTCAGATGTGCTCTGCAGAGCCTCCTCGTCGGCAAGGTTTTCATGATTCTGCCTGACAAGCGCGGAGTAGATCCATGCAAATGGATTCATCCATTGTATCAGGCTCATCATCTCAACAAGCAGAAGATCGAACCAGTGTTTCTGTTTAAGGTGCACCATCTCATGGTTCAGTATCTCCCTGGCCTCCTTCTCACTCACTGAAGGATTGATGAAAACATAATTGAAGAATGAGAAAGCGGAGGTATAATTTTCAGTTTTGACCATTACGGCATCGCCTGTCCTGCTCACAGATCCTGTCCTCATGGTACGGTACAGCGAAAAGAGATGGAGCAGTGTCCGGAACAGGAAAAGAACAAGTCCGACGGCATATATAAGAAAGAACATGGTGAGGGGGGATTTCTGCACATGCTGTTCCGCGGCAGTCTGTGGATTGATTGCCTGAGCCATTGTTGCTGCCTGCGCATCCGGCACAACCGGCGCCGGCAGTTCAACATTGTAATGAATTGTTACCAGCGGAAGAAGCAGTGACATTACAACGCCTGCAACCAGATAGGCCCTCTTGAGCCTGAAGAACCTTTCCTTCCTGAGAAATAGAAGGTATATCAGCGTGAAGCCCGCAAGCCATAAGGCCGATTTCAGGAGGTAAAATGCAATTGATTCCATATCTTATTCCTGTTGGTCATCGTTTAGATCTTCCCTGGCCTCCTCAAGTATCATGTCCAGATCCTTCACTGAAAGATTCTTCTCCCTGGCAAAGAACGATGTCATTGCCGGGAAGGAGTTATTGAAATATCCCTCAAGCAGTCCGAAAAGCTGGTGCTTTGAATACTCCTTTTTTGATACCAGGGGATAATAGAGGAACACGTTGGCGTATGCCCTGTGATCAACATAGCCCTTCTTCTCCAGCACCTTAAGCACTGTGGAGATTGTATTGCGGGCCGGCTTCGGATCATCGAACCTTTCCCTTATATCCTTCACCACTCCCTCCTCCAGATCCCATAAAATCTGCATTATCTGCTCTTCAGCCTTCGTAAGTTGCATGATTAAAATATTTAATAATACTGACTCAATGTCCGCTACCGGACACCGCTTATCAATCAATCCTTCAGAACAAATATACGACTATATTTATAGACGCGCAAGTTTTTTATATATTTTTCGTCTACATTTATAGTCTTCTAGCATATGTCTCTATATTCCAATGTATTATTGGCATGTAGGAGTCCTGCAGATTGCTGAATCTAATCCTGGTCAGTAGAGCTGAGATACTCCTGCATAGAATCAAAGCACAAAATCTTCAATGTTATCCGGGGTAATTAAAGCCGATTGAGAGCCGGGATAGGAATCTGTGAATGCACCCGGAATCTTCTTATTTTTCCTTGTCCTCTTCAGCTCCTTGCGGAGGTTCCGACTGAAAGATCCCAGGCTGAAAATAACAATGTTCTGGCCGGTTCATTCTGTCCTCATTCCGTAGTCATCAGCAGGCAATCTGACAGTCAATTTAGCCAATAGGCAATGAGCAGTTGGCAGTTGGCAGACGATGAATAAGGAATTAATAAATAGGCATTTAGCCCGTATATCCTCTCGACCTTCAGGCTTTATGGACTTTTGACTTTATAGACTTTCGACTTCAAAACGTCTCGAGTAGTTTCAGCAGCTTCTCTTTCTCCGTGCGCCCCTCAGTCATCTTCAGCAGCTCCGAGAGCCAGTTGCCGTACATCGGGTTGGGAAGAACAATGTATCTGATGCCGAACAATAGCCTGTCGGTATCAACGGCATCGAAGCCGTAATCAGATCCGCGCTTCTCGTACACCCCGCTGATATCAGCAAGGTTGTCTCCCACCAGCAGGATTATCTCATACTCCTTTTCAATCTGTGCCCGCCTCTCCACTTTTGAAGAGGTTGTCTCCTTCAGGAGCATGTGTGTGCTATCGGCATTGGCAAAGCCAAGAGCGGCCATATTTTTAATAGTCGGGCCCATTTCCTGCACGGTCCTGTTGGAGACATAGAACACCTCCACTCCCAGTGAATCGGCATACCTGGTGAATTCCACGGCACCCGGCAGAGGTTTAGCCTGCGCTAATTCAACCCAGCGGAACCAGTCATCATTATTGAACTCTTTTTTTTCGAGTATCTGCCAGCCCTGAAACGGACTGTTATCGAGCAGCGTCTCGTCGATATCCAGAACTACTGCTGCAGGTTTCCCCTGGCCTGACACGGGGTTTTCTGAAGCGGGAAGATTCGTTAAGGGCACTTTCCGTATCTGCATTGCAAGGTTCTCTGCGAGGGCGGTCTCCGCATTGCGGAAGCACTGGTAGTAAAGCGCGCGCATCTCAGCCGATTTCCGGAACCAGAGCGTTGCCAGTATCAGGTGGTCCTGATCCTCCGCCGCTTCCGTAACTGCGTTGCTGATGGCTGAGCCGGCGGAAGTCTCTTCAGCCGGAGGTGCTGACTGCTTCACTGTGGCGCAGGAGACCAGCATTATAATTGCTGTAACAATAATGAGCTTTTTCATCCGTTTTTATTCTGTTGAAAATAAACTAATTGTCAAAACCCGGTCCATTTTGTTTGTTATTGCCTAAGTAACAAATAATTGGCCGATGCCGTTTATATTGTTTGAAAGATTTTTAACTTTAACCGTACCATACCAAAACGAAATCTGCAATGTCAACCTTAAAGCTGATGCTGGGGATGATCCCCTCAACCTCCAAAATTGAACAGGAAGAGAAGGCCCTGATTGCCGAGTATGAGAAGATGACCGCCTTTGCGGAATCTGAAGCACTGGCAAAATACACCAGGCTTCATGAAAGCGTCAACTCTGCCGGTTTCAAACAGAAGAGAAGGGAGCTGGAATCGCTTACCTACAAGGGCTCCGAGGAGCATGCAAGGGAGGCTGAGTTTCTGAGTCTCAAAAAAGCAAAGGACATTGTAACGTACTTCAAAACAGAGGGCAGCGCCCTGCTGAAAAACTTCACCTCTCTAGACGGCTCTGCCCGTATAAAGGAGATCGAGGACCTGAAACTGTTTGTACAATCTCCTGAATTCAAACAGAAGGAGAGGATGAAACCGGAGACATTCAAGGATACCGACGAGTATGGTAAATGGCTCGAATTCAAAAAGCTGAAGAGTGACAGGGAGGTTAAGAAGAACCTCAATCCCGAAAAGGTGAAGAGATTTACCGAACTTCAGGCTCTGGTTACTTCATCTGCCTTCATCCTTAAGAAGAACATGAAGCCTTTAACGTTCAGAGATACTCCCGAGTATCAGAAGTTACAGGATCTCAAGACCAAAAGCAGTGCTTCGGATATTGTTTCCTATTATAAGTTCCGCAACTCGAAGGAATATCATAACTACACCGGGGTAAAGGATTCGGCCCGTCTTAAGAGATTTCTTGAGCTTCAGGAGTACCTGAAATCAAAGGAATTTACGGAGAGGAAAGAGTACCTGCTCGACAAGCGCAGGTTCGAAAAGTCCGATATGTTCCGGGAGCTGAAGGAGTATGAGGCACTTAAAAACTCTCCGGACATCAAGTGGTATTTCGGCGTCAAGGACTCGAACAAGTTCGATATTCTGAAAAACAGGAAACTCACATTCAGTGATGAATTTGACGATGCCACCCCTGACGGCAAAAAATGGCTGAACAAATATTACTGGGGTGACAAGCTCCTGCACGACAGCTACAGCATTGCCACAGACCTGCATTGCTATACGCCGTCGGACAACCTCGAGGTCAGGCACAGTGTGCTTCGCATTATAACAAAGCCACAGAAGATAAACGGCAAGGTATGGGATCCCGCAAAAGGCTTCTATACAAAGGACTTCGGTTTTACTTCCGGCATAATAAACACCGGAGCCTCATTCAGGCAGAAGTACGGCACATTCGAGGCGAAGATCAAGCTCTCCGATCCGAACGTACGCAATGCCTTCTGGCTGATAGGAGACCGCATCACACCTCATGTTGACATCTGCAGGTCAGGACACGGGAAGGTATGGTTTGATCTGTTCACTGCATCTGGTGGCCATTACAAAAAGAGCATCGGATCAAGATATCTCTCTGATTTTTACATCTATACCCTTGAGTGGACACCAAACGCGATGGTCTGGAAGATCAACGGCGTGGAGGTGATGCGTCAGACATCCGGTGTACCCCAGGAGCCGATGTATATCAATCTTGCCGGGGGAGTCGACAAACCCATCGGTGGAATTTCCTCCATGGAGATTGATTGGGTGAGGGTATACCAATCCTGATAACTGCATTACAAGCACATATCTGCCTGTATATTATGTTGCACCGGGTCTGAGACCCTGTGCAACCTGCATCATATGGAAATATCCGATCAAATTGGCATACGCCGGGTCTGAGACCCGTCAATGCCATTTTTTTATGCGGGTACCTGTAACATTATGGGTATCCAGGCCGTCTTTATGGTGTCAATGCATTGACCTGAATGACCGTAAAAGAGTACAATAACGCCGTAAGGGAATTCGGTGACCATGTCTACCGGTTCATCTTCCGCAGTATAAAGGACAGCCAAAAGGCTGACGATATCGTGCAGGACACCTACGAAAAACTGTGGAGGTGCGTCACTGAAATCGAATATGCCGCTGTTAAATCATGGCTATTCTCAACGGCATACAACAGAATGATTGACGTTATAAGGAAAGATTCCAGGCTTGTGGACGTGGAGTCCTATGACGATAGTTCCCTTTATGCGGAAGAGAACAGCAGCGACCTGAACGAGGTGCTTCACCGGGCTCTGGAAAAACTTCCTGCCGTTCAGCGGTCAGTAATACTTCTGCGTGACTATGAAGGATACAACTACAAAGAGATTAGTGAAATAGCCGGGTTATCGGAGGCACAGGTCAAAACCTACATTTTCAGGGGACGTGTGGCTCTGAGGAATTACCTTGTAAAAACATCAGTATGGCAATAACTGAAGATACGGATTTCCCCCGTCTGACACCTCCTGAAGAGAGGATGCCATCCGGCAGCAGGCTTTTCCGCAGGGCAGTGGATCTGACTGATGAACAGTTTGACCTTCTGGCTTCTGCATGGGCAGAGGATGCCCTGACCGGGGAGGCGCTCGCAGAACTGGAGGCCGTGATGACAGCAGATACCCGCAGAGGGGACCGTGCATTGAGCTTCCGCAAAATTCGTCTTACTCCAGGGAAGGAGACCTGGCCCGGCCTCAGCTCTGCCATAAAACCTTCACCGGTGCTGAAGGCAATTCGCCGTACTGTAATTCCATCATTGCTTGCAGTGGCTGCCATGATAGTCATAATCATATACGGTCCGGCCGGAGCAAAACTGAAAATGGTAAATTCCGGAAAACTGAAGGCTGATTCAGGAATGACAGTTGCAGAGATACCGGCATCCTCTCCGATAATTGCGGTAAATGGAGAACCGGTAACCCGGAGAGATACAGTTGCAGGTTCAGAGTTGTCAGTGACCCGGACCGGGGGAGCTGAGATTCCGCAATCGACTGTTGCCAGCAACATGGCAAATCCGGTGATACCGGAAGTAAGTAAGAGAGCTCAACCCCTGGCCATTGTACACAGCCCTGCGGCAGCATCAGCAGTTGCTCCGGTATTAAGCACCGCTATGGCCTCAGTCAGCTTCAATGAAACTTTACCCTCACCTACAATACAGGAAGAAAAAAGCTGGATACTCCGCAGTGTCTCCTTCCTTGCCAGTGCAGTTACAGGCAAAGAGAAGCAAATTGACGGTTATACAATAGCAACCGGCTGCATAACAGGAATTAACACTGTCCTCGGGTGGAAGATGGAACTGGAACAGGTCAGTAATAAAAGAGGAGAGCCGGTGGCGGTCAGCTTCAGCTCTTCACTCCTTTCCTTCTCAAGACCAGTGAACAAAACAACGCCGTAATTGTAACTTTTCGTCACCCTTGTACGTCCCGGTATTAAACAACAAAATATTTTAAACCATGAAAAGAATATTGATCTCGACAGTACTTGCCGTTGCGTTTATCCTGCCATCAATGGCACAGGAGAAGGAACAGAAGCTCAAGGAACTTGAAATGCTTGAAGAACAGACAGAAGAAGTTACCCCACCTGACACCCTGACAACGGTGGAGATGGAGGTGGACACCATCATTGAAGATGTGTGGGATGATACATCCAGGATAAAGATCGGAGACATAGTCACAGTAGAGGATACAGATGACGAAACTGTTATCAGGATCGGGAAAAAAGCCGTGAAAATACTTGAACAGGGAGATCATACCGAAGTCCGTATATTCGAGGATGAATTTGAGGAGAGCGATGATCCGGCAGAAAGACGCAAAAGTTTTGACGGTCATCTCGGAGGAATCGAAATCGGATACAATAATTTCACTTCGGGAAAGTGGCTCAGTAACGAAACACCGGTGGAAGGCTGGCTGGACCTGAACACCGCAAAATCAACCAGTTTCAACATCATCTTCCCGCCCGTCAGCCTGGGCTTCACGCGCCATTTCGGACTGGTCACGGCCCTGGGTGTCAACTTCAACAACTACCGCTTTGACGGTAACAACTCAATTGTCGTTAACGGAGAAGGTATTGTCACGCCCTCTTATCCTGCAGATCCCATAAGGTTTGACAAGAGCAAGCTGGCGACTGTCTACGGCATCCTGCCTGTGATGCTTGAAGTGCAGATTCCCGTCTCCTACAGCAGTACCATCAACCTGGGAGCTGGTGTTACCGGCGCCGTGAAGCTCGGATCACACACCAAGGTTGTTTATCATGATGACGGCAAGCAGAAGGACAAGAACCGTGATGACTTCAACCTCAACGTACTGAGATACGGAGTAACAGCCCGTGCAGGTTACGAGATGGTCCAGGTTTACGGCACCTGCTGGCTCTCTCCGATGTTTGAGAAGGGCAGGGGTCCTGAACTCTATCCGTTTGAAATAGGGCTTGCGCTGACTATCAACGACTAAAAGACCAAAGGGGTGTTATACAGGGAGGGGGCATTTGCACAGATGCCCTCTCTCTTTTTTATTTATATTTGAGCTGTTGAAACAGAGAGCGGTGCGCCGGCAGACCGGCACTGCAAAACCGGAAAAACAAAACAGCAATGAGACTACTTCTGATCAGCAATTCAACCAATGCCGGGGAGGCATACCTGGACTATCCCAAGCACAACATCCGGGAATTCCTTGGCAGCAAAAAGGTACAGGCACTCTTTATTCCCTACGCGGCAGTAACTTTCTCATATGATGAATACGAGGCGAAAGTAAAAGCCCGCTTTAACGAAGTGGGGCATGATGTTGTATCCATCCACCGGTTCAAAGACCCGGTCAGGGCTATACTTGAAGCACCGGCAATCGTTGTAGGCGGAGGAAATACCTGGATGCTCCTGAAATGCCTGAGGGACAATAAACTGATTGCCCCTGTCAGGAAGAAGGTACTGTCAGGAACACCCTATATCGGGTGGAGCGCCGGGTCAAATGTGACCTGTCCAACTATAATGACAACCAATGACATGCCTGTCACAGCCCCTTCATCTTTCAGGGCCTTCGGGCTGATTCCGTTTCAGATCAACCCTCATTACCTCGATGCCAATCCGGAAGGACATGCGGGTGAGACACGTGAGCAGAGGATTCAGGAATTCATTGAGGTCAACAGGGATATTTTCGTGGCAGGGCTTCGAGAGGGGACCATGTTCCTTCTCGAAGGCAAGAAGCTCTCACTAATCGGACCGAGAAACAGCCGGATCTTCAGGTATGGGGCCGATCCGATGGAAATGAAGCCCGGAAGTGATCTCTCCTTCCTGCTTAAGAAAAGCAAAAAGTAAATAACCGCGCCGTCCGGATACAATGAGACTGGGGAAAAAAATAGCGCTGTTTGCCGGCATACTGATATTGCTGGCTATTCTGCTGCCCGTCATCTATGCTGTACTGAGGCAGGATAAAGTCACTGCAGCCCTTATCCGGAAAGTCAATGAAAGCGTCGATACCAGGATCTCTTACGGCGGAGTGCGCCTGACTGTCTTCGAATCATTTCCAAACATCACTGTCAGATTCAGCGACCTGCTGATTGAACCCTCACCATTCTATGACAAAACACAGTTCGGGAAGGAGAACACAGACACACTGCTCTATATATCATCTCTCTCACTGACAGTGTCTACACCCTCTTTGCTTACAGGAACAGTTGCGGTGAAATCTATAACCGCCAGGGACGGTGAAGTGAATCTGCTGACTGACAGGAGAGGTGACATCAATTTCAAAGTCCTCCGGGAAAAAAAGGGGAATGGAAAAAATGTAAGACTTAAGAATATCAGCGCAGTCAGTATAAAAGCGGTCTACAACGACCGGAGTGCAGACCTACGAATATCAGGCATCATCGGGCAGGCAACGCTCGGAGGAGAGCTGTTCAGTACCGGGATCTACCTGAATACTGAACTGAATGCGCAGATCGACTCCCTGAGCCTCAAAGGCAATACTATCAGAGACATACCGGTTGACGCCGGCGTCAAACTCCGGAAATCAGCCAGTTCCCTGTCGGTTGCCAAAGGTTCCCTCTCGGTAGCTGATCTCAGATTTGATATCAGCGGAAATATCAATTATTCAGCTTCAACACTGAATCTCTCCATAGACGGCAGGAAGATCAGCATCACGTCACTCATCTCCCGCCTTCCGGAAAAATGGAAAAATTATACCGGCTCCTTTTCTCCAGCCGGAATCCTTGACATAAAATGCAGTATTACAGGTCCATACGGCGAAGCAGGTAAACCTCACATAGAGCTGAATTACGGACTCACTAACGGGAAGATGAGCCATTCAGCCACGGGCTTCAAGCTAAACAACCTGGAGTTCAATGGTGAACTTGGCAACGGGGATCACAATTCTGCAGAAACTTTCCGGATTACGGTTGACAACCTGTCTGCCCGGTACGGTTCAGCTTCAGTCAACGGTTCATTCATGCTGAACAACCTCAACAGGCCGCACATAACTATGGCTCTGAGCGGTGATCTTAATTTTGACGACCTGAGCAGGATCTTCAGGTCAGGGTACATCAGGAACCAGACCGGCACCGTTTCCGGGAGCATACGTATGACCGGAACTGTTCCTGACAGCATGAATATTGCTTCGGCGCTTCCATATCTCAAACCCGAAGTCTCCCTTCTGTTCAGGGAGTTCGGGGCTACCGTGGCTGACCGCGGACTCTCTTTTTCGGGAGTGAACGGAGCACTAGGCATAAACAATGACCTCGTGGCAGATAACCTTTCACTGACCTTCAGAGACCAGCACTTCACTGTCAATGCCGTAATGAAAAACTTCATCCCGTGGCTGGCCGGCGGCAGCGCTCTGCCAGCGATCACAGGTGAGATACATGCTGACAGGCTGGTCACCTCCTCTTTCGCACCTGAAAAAGAGAAAAACAGCAGCAGTGACACGCTCAGCAGTGACCGCAAACAGGTTGAACTGTTTCCGTCAGACATCACCGCCAATGTCAGACTGAAGGCTGACAGCCTTATTGTCAATAAATTCAGGGCTTCAGGTTTCACTGCAAGATTAATATACAAGCCCTATGTCATTACCTTTGAAGAGGCCAGAGCCGAAGGTCTTGACGGAATACTGACCGGCGAATTAATGCTGGGAAGGCAGAAGGAGGGCGGATACATTTCCAGAACCAGCCTGGATGTAAGTGAAATTGACATAAACAAGACATTTTCAGCCTTTAATAACTTCGGACAGGACTTCATTGTCAGCGATAACCTGCAGGGCAGGCTCACCGGTAACTTAACGGTGCTGTCACCGCATGACGGCAACTACAGGATATTTCGCAAGGCCATAGCTGCAGAGGCACATCTCGTTATAAGTGAGGGAAAACTCATCAGCTTTCCGCCGGCTGAGAGTCTCTCCTCCTATCTTGATCTCAGTGAGCTCAAAAACATCAGTTTCTCCAGGATGGAAAACGATCTTTTTATCAATGACGGCATAGTTTCAATACCCAAGATGCTCATAAACTCATCAGCGGTCAATTTTACTGTCTATGGAACCCATGGCTTTGACGGAGATTATTCATATCATGTGCGGCTGCTTCTCTCCGAAGTCATGAGCCGAAAGGCAAGGGATCGCAACAGGGGTGTCAGCTCATTCGGACAGGTAAAAATAGATGGCAGCGGCAAGGCTACAGTGCCATTAAAGATAGAATGCATAAACGGCAAAACTAATGTAAGTTATGATTTCGGACAGGCACAGGAGAACATAAAAAATGACATTGCTGTCGAGAAACAGACGCTGAAGGGAATACTCAACGAGGAATACGGATGGTACGAAACCGATACTGCCCGTATCAGGCCGGCGGAGAGCAAGCCGAGGTTCAGTGTCACCTGGGAGGAGGGAAAGGAACAGCCGGCGACAACGGAGAAGTCTCAGGAAGAGGTTAAGGAGAGTCCGATAAAGATCCTTCTCAAAAAGAAAAAATAGCCAATGGACATTTACCGAAAACGACTTCTCTGGAAGGTGCTTCTGCTCATTTTTGCCGTGGTTATCGGCCTCGGATCATTGTTTTACACTCATGACCTTGTTGACCGTCTCAAGGAGGAAGAAAGAAAGAAAGCCGAACAATGGGCTGAGGCAACACGGAGACTTGTGACTTCAGATGACTTTGAGTTTCTGTTCCGGATTATCGAGGACAACACCACGGTGCCGGTAATCCTTATTGACGAGGAGGAGAGCATCCTCTCTCACAGAAATCTCCCTTCCTCGCTGGCTACTGACACCCTGGCGCTGGTCCGTGAACTTAAGCGTATGGCAAAGCGGAACGAACCAATCTCCATTGAGTTGCCGAACGGAATAGTCAACCACCTGTACTACCGTGAAAGCACCCTGTTGCGCCAGCTGCGAATTTATCCGTATGTGCAGATTGCCGTGATACTGATGTTCATCCTCGTAGCCTATGTAGCCTTCAGCGCCTCGCGCATGGCAGAACAGAATCAGGTATGGGTGGGACTCTCAAGGGAGACTGCCCACCAGCTTGGCACACCAACTTCCTCATTATCAGCATGGAGCGAGATCATCAGCAGCCGGTATCCCGGAACAGACATAGCCGAGGAACTGTCGGCTGACGTGGAGAGACTCAGCCGAGTGGCTGAGCGTTTCTCTCTCATTGGATCCAAACCGAAACTGCTTTCTGATAACCTTCCTGCTCTGGCGGAGGATGCTGCTGCCTATCTAAGAAAAAGAATAGCCTCAACAATTGACCTGAGGGTCAGGAATGAGACTACGGGATGTTCATCAATACCCCTTAACCCTATCCTCCTTGGATGGGTCATAGAGAACCTTGTAAAGAACTCTGCCGATGCAATGAAAGGCAGCGGGGAGATCACAATCAGGCTCACAGAAAGTGACACCGAGGCTTTTGTTGACGTGGAAGACACCGGGAAAGGCATTCCAAGAAAGGATTTCAAGACCATCTTCAAGCCCGGGTATACCACCAGGGAGCGGGGCTGGGGACTGGGCCTTTCGCTGTCAAAAAGGATTGTCGAAGAGTACCACAAGGGGAAGATATTTGTGCTGCGCTCGGAGCCCGGCCACGGAAGCTGCATGCGGATAATACTCAAGAAAAACAGGTGACTGCCCTGAAGTGAAATGAAGAGAAGCGACATTGAGATAATGGCTCCCGCCGGGTCGTGGGAATCATTGCTGGCAGCCATAAAGGGCGGTGCAGACTCGGTCTATTTCGGCGTGGAAAAACTGAACATGAGAGCCCGCTCATCTCACAACTTCACCACCGCAGACCTTCCTGAGATAGCAGCTATCTGCAGGAAAAACGGGCTTAAGAGTTACCTCACCCTCAACATAGTTGTATTTGATGATGAGATAAAGGAGATGAAGGAGGTGCTGGCTGCCGCTGCTGCTGCGGGAATTACTGCTGTTATTGCCACGGATCAGGTTGCCATTATCGCTGCCCGGGAGGCAGGCGTTGAGGTGCACCTTTCCACACAACTGAATATTTCGAACAGCGGGGCATTGAAATTCTATTCGGAATGGGCTGATGTTGTGGTTCTGTCCCGTGAGCTTAACCTGCAGCAGGTAAGAACAATATATGACTCCATCATAAGTGATGATATACGTGGCCCCGGAGGAGAACTAATCAGACTCGAGATGTTTGTTCACGGTGCCCTGTGCATGGCTATTTCAGGAAAATGCTATCTCAGCCTTCATGAATACAACGCTTCTGCCAACAGGGGTAACTGCTACCAGACCTGCCGGAGAGGATACACTGTGAAAGACAGGGAGACCGGCTATGAACTTGACATTGACAACCAGTATATCATGTCACCCAAGGATCTCTGTACCATAGGCTTTCTTGACCAGGTACTCGGTGCAGGGGCACGGGTGCTGAAGATAGAAGGCAGGGCAAGACCTCCGGAGTATGTTGAAACTGTCGTCAGATGCTACGGTGAAGCTGCCGCGGCTGTGGCTGACGGTACTTTCGGGAAGGAGAAAGCAGACGGTTGGATGAGACAGCTGGAGACAGTGTTCAATCGCGGATTCTGGAACGGATACTACCTCGGGCAGAGGCTTGGAGAGTGGACCACATCTTACGGCTCCTCCGCCACCAGGCGTAAGATGCTGATCGGGAAGGTAACCAACTACTTTTCGAAACCGGGCGTAGCGGAGATTAAGCTTGAAACAGGAAAACTAACCGTGGGGGATGAGCTGCTTATTACAGGCCCCACGACAGGTCTGGTCAGGCATACTGTGACGGAACTCAGGGATGCTGCCGAAAAAAATGCTGTCACCGTACCCGGGGGAGAAATCTGCTCGGTGAGACTGAGTGAGCCGGTAAGGCGATCGGACAAGGTTTTCAGGTGGGTCGAAGCCGCCGAAGCAGGGAAAGCCTGAGATTACCTCAGAGTCCGGGCTGCATCCGTCACCAGGGCAGCATTAACAACCACATCATCTGTTTCAGTATTAATGTAGGTAACCTGTCCTTCAGGTCTCTTTGACAATCCGTAATGATATGCTTTATCATAGTACTCAAGAGTGATCCTGATAGCGGTAGGATAATCCCCCTTCCGCAGTGCATCGACAGCTTCACGGGTCCGGTCACCACCAAGTCTCTTTGAAATCTTCATAACTGATGCCATTATCTCTTCAGCAGGGAAGGCAGTGTATTCCTCCAGCAGTCGTGGCAGGCGGGTTTCGATGCTCATCATCAGGGCAATAACCGGCGCGGACTGCATCTTCAGTACAAAACAGTCAGGCATAAAGACCGTTCCGATGTTGCGGCTCTCATCCTCAAGCCAGACGTGTTCATCATCATGCATAGCGGCCAGGTCATCATAAAGCAGGTTCGCAAAGTGTTCAGAGGTAGGCTGTGGCCCCTTACCCAGTGCCCCGAAGGCTGATCCCCTGTGTGATGCCAGCCCCTCCAGGTCAGTCACCTGAACTCCGGCATTCTTCATATGTCTGAGGATTCCTGTTTTGCCACTGCCTGTCAGCCCTCCCAGAACAATGAAATTCCTATCCCTGGCCAGGTCGCTGAGTATATGATTCCTGTAAGCCTTGTATCCGCCTTCGAGCAGTGATGACTCTATACCTCCCTGCGAAAAGAGCCATGCCATGGCCTCCGAACGCATACCTCCCCGCCAGCAATGTACCAGCAGCTTTCCTCCGGAAGAAAGATCCAGAGCCTTACGCAGTTTAGCCGACATTCCGGGTGCAGCAAGGTCTATGCCGCGCAGAACAGCCTGCCTGTTACCTTCCTTTTTGAAAACAGTGCCCACTTCTGCCCTCTCCTCATCATCAAACAGGGGTATGTTTACAGCCCCGGGGATATGGCCTGCAGCGTACTCCCCGGGAGACCGTACATCAACCACCGGGGTTGTTTCCCTCTGTTCAAGGAATGCTCTGGCGGGAATTTTTCGCAGGACGAAGGACATCTATTTTGCGGGCTTGTGATAACGGCCAATTACCCTCCTCAGTTCCTCAACAGTAACGGGTTTGGCAAGCAGTTCCTTCATACCGGACTTCTCAGCCCTCAGTCTTGTCTCAGGCATATTATCAGCAGAAAGTGCAATTATCTGCGTGTTCCGGTCAAATCCGAGTATGGCCCGGGCGGCTTCAAAACCATCTATTTCCGGCATGATGAGATCCATCAGGATCAGATCATAGGACTTCTCACGGGCCATATCAATTGCCTCTGCCGCACCGGCGGCAAACTCAGCCTGCACGCCCAGGACTTTCAGGAGCGAGCCCACGACTTTACGGTTGAGATAGTTGTCATCCACAACAAGGATAACAGGAACATCCGATTTGTCTGAATTCAGCCTGTCTGAGTTACCTATGAGCGACGGGAAGTATTCCATAAGCACTCTCATGAGATCTTCGGCGGCAAAGGGTTTGACAAGGAGATGGTCAATACCCAGGTCAACACACCTTGCATAGTGACCTTTCGGGTCCCTGGAGGTGAACATCAGCACAATATGCTCCGAGGTCAAACCGGCATCCAGAAGCGCCCTGGCGGTATCAAAACCGTCAGCTTCGGGTTCATCAAAAATAACAAGCAGGTAATATCTGCCATTCCCGCTCTTCAGGCTGGTACGAATCTGTGTGGTGGTATGCTTCTGGAAACTGGTGACCGATACAGGAAGCCCTACCCGGTGCATAATGCTGAGGAAATCGTCATCCCTGCCCTGTGAGCCGGTAATGACAAGTGTCCGGATTTCTGCAGGATCCGTGAAGCTGCTCAGTTCTATATTTTTGGATATCTTTTCATTGAGATGAACATTTATTGTAAAGGTGACTCTCAGTCCCTTTTCACGGCCACCGGCATCCTTAGAAGCAGGACTTTCGGCAGTCAGTTCGCCCCCCATCAGCTCGGTCAGCTGCCTTGCAAGAACCGGTCCAAGTTTAAGATCTTCAGCCCATTCAGAGCGTTCACTTAAAGTGGCTATGTAATCACCAAACAGTTTTTTTATCTCAGCCCTGGTATAGGTATTACCTGTATCGGTAAGAGTGAATTCGAGGGTGAACCTGTTACCGTCGGAGTTTCTGACCCTGCAAACGAGTTTTATCTCACCTGACTGCGTTCCTGAAACGGAATTGCTCATCAGGTTGGTGATCACCTGTCTGAGCCTGTATGGATCGCCAATGAGGTTCTCAGGCACTGCCTGATCAATTACAGATTCAAATCTTACCGGTATTTCCGGGTTCAGGCGCCTGATAAGGTTCATGCTGTAGGCAACCTCCTCCCTGAGCCTGAACGGAATCTCATCAAGGATCATCTTTCCGGTTTCCACCTTGGAGACATCGAAGATATCGTTGATGATGCCGAGCAGCAGATCAGCCGAACGCCTGAGCAGCCTTGCAACCTCCTTTGATTCCTCAGGCAGGTCTGACCTGTTGAGCATCTCGGTCATGCCAAGGATACCGTTCAGCGGTGTACGTATCTCAAAGCTCATTCGGGCCAGGAGTTCTGACTTGGCAATGTTGGCATCGGCTTCCTGCCTGCGGGCCAGCTCGAGGAAAGTAATGTCAATGAGCGCATCCATGGTGCTGTTGCCGCCAGCAAAGCTGACCGGAATAGTGTTGATGAACAGTATTTTGTCTCCTCCAACTGAAGGTATTTTCACAACCCTTCCCTGGCTGAATTTACCTGAAATGTCACTTATATAGTCATTGCGCGACAGGTCCGGCATGAGCTTGCCTCTCATCTCCGCTTCACTGTCAAAAGAAAAGAGCGTGGCTGCCTGCCTGTTCGCCCTCACTATTTCCCTCGCCTCATTGCAGATAATGAATCCTACGGGCATCTGGTCAAGAATAGACATCAGGCTCGCTTCTGATGATTTCTTTTCTTCAAGCTGTCTCGTCTGTTTTTTTATGAAACGGCGGAAGATTAGGATAATGAAAAGGATGGCTGCAAGTGTCAGCATTCCCAGAAGGAGAGTGTTTCTCACAATATATTTCTGGAAGAATTCAGTAGGAGCCGAAAAGACCAATCCGAAATCAAGGCCGAAGATGTTTACCGGGTAATAGGAAGAAAGAATTTCCTGCTCACCTTCATTTCCGGCCAGGGAGTGTGTCATCCTGCCGGAATTGCCCTGTTCCAGGGCCTCCGAGAGGTTGTCAAGGCGGGTGTAGCTCACTTCGCCGCCGTGATTGTCAAAAACGACGGCCCCGGTGCCGTCAACCACCCATTGCCACTGGTAATCTTCGATATTGTACTTTGAGAAAATGCTTGAAAAATATTGCCTGAAGTCAATTGTAATGACCAGGTTTCCCAGCACCATGCCATCCTTCAGCACAGGCAAAAAGTACCGGTACCTGTCACGGTCCGGTTCCAGCTCTTCTGTCATATGTATAACAGGCACCGTCTGTGCCCTGTATGTACCGTCAAGCCAGGAATTCCTCTCTTTGTCCTTGAAAAGGGTATAAACATCGCCGTCTGTGTTGTAAAGCATAAGCCCGACTACTATTTCCTCATACCTGGAATAATAGAGTTTCATCTTTTCCGTGGCACGTTCGTTTACATCGCTGTCAGTAAAGAACCGGGTTATATCATCAGAAAAATCTATCTCAGTGAGATCACTGACAATGTACATGCTGGTATTGTCAATGTCAGATCCGGCGATCATAACCTGCCTGTCAAGCAGCTTGTTGGAATATTCAAGCTGGTTTCTGTAGAGGCTGATATAGAACAGCACCGTGATTATCATCAGCAGTGCAAAAGCGGTGTATGCTGCCAGGGTGATTCTTTTCATTCGAAGTATGTGCCGTAAGGATAACGCTTATCTGTACTTTTCATTGTCCTCCAGCAGTATGCTCAGGTAGCTTTTGTATCTCCATACTTCTATCCTGTTTCCGGCTACTGCATCGCGCACGGCACATCCCGGCTCATCAAGATGGAGGCAGTTGTGGAACCTGCATTCTTTGGAAATTCTGAAGATCTCGGGGAAAAAATGGTATATCTCACGACGGTCGAAGTCAATCACCCCGAAACCCCTAATACCTGGAGTATCAATTACATATCCGCCTCCCGGAAGCGGGTGCATCTCCGGGAATGTGGTGATATGCCTGCCCTGCTCATGGTAATCTGAAATTGACGCCGTCCTTAGTGACAGGGAGGGGTTGAGCCTGTTGAGAAGCGTGCTCTTTCCAACGCCGGAATTACCTGAAAGAAGGGTGGTTTTATCCCGAAGCAATCCCTCAGGTTCTTTCAGGTCGATATCTTCAGTGGCGGAAATAAGCAATACCCTGTAACCAATTTTTTCATAGACGGATTTGATCCGGCAGGCCTGTGCCATCTCCTCATCACCGTAAAGATCGGTCTTGTTAATCACCAGTATGACCGGGATGCGGTAGGCCTCAGCAGTTGCAAGAAAGCGGTCAATGAACTCAACCGGCGTTGAAGGCATTTTGACGGTGACAAGCAACATGGCCTGATCAAGGTTTGCAGCAATAACCTGTGATTCCCGTGACAGGTTTGAAGCCTTGCGGATTATATAGTTTCTGCGGGGAGTGAGAGCCGTTATGATGCTCTCGCCGGGATCAAAGGTCACATAGTCTCCTACAGCAACAGGGTTGGTGGTGCGTACGCCACTGACCCTGAACCGTCCCCGGAGCACACACTCATGGACGTTCCCGGACTCATCCAGTACCCGGTAGCGGCTACCCGTCGATTTTATGACAATTCCCTTTGCCATTTCGGATTATTACGCAGTAAAAATAAAAAAGTGATGCCTCTGTTTCCCGGACATCACTCTTTTTATTATCGGTTCACCGACGCTTTTCAATACTCGGCAGCCATCAGGAAGAAGGGTTTCATCTCGAAGTTTGAGTAGAATGGTCTGAGCCTTTCGGTATTGTAATACTCAGAGACCTTGACAACTTTCTTGGATGATGTAACCACGTCTATCGGCACGTTGTCATACCTGCCGTTCTTGAGCACCACCACCCTGCCGTGAATGCCCTTCATGATAAGGTCAAGCGCCAGGTTGCCGAATGCCATCGGGACTATTGAGTCAACAGCATCGGGGTCACCGCCCCTGACCATGTATCCGAGCTTCTGATTTATGATGTTGATTGTCTTGCCGTTGTTGTACTTTGCCGTATGTTCCTTGATCTCCGCCGAGACCAGGTCCCCAATTCCTCCCAGTTTGGCATGTCCGTAGGCATCACGCTCACTGTCCTGGAACACCATGTCACCACTCTTGTAGAGCGCCCCTTCTGAAACAAGTACTATTGAGTACTTGCTTGGATTGGAATTGCGGTCTTCAACAAGGAGCTTTGTCAGCTGTTCAATGTCGAACCTGTATTCGGGAATCACACAACGGTTTGCAGCGCCGGCCATAGTCGGAAGCATAGCCGTGAACCCGGCATACCTTCCGAACACCTCAAGCACCATTATGCGCTCATGGGAGCCGGCAGATGTGCGAAGCGTATTTGTCATCTGAATTGTACGGGTGACACAGGTGCTGAATCCTATACAGTAGTCCGTCCCCGGTACATCATTATCCATGGTCTTGGGCATGGCAACCACCTTTACACCATGTTTGTAGAGATGAACTCCGTAGCTCAGGGTGTCATCCCCGCCTATCGGAATGAGAAAATCAATACCCAGCCACTCGAGGTTCTTGATTACCTCAGGGGTAAGGTCATTCATTTCGTCCTTATAGGTATCCCTGAGATGATCCGGAACCGAATTTTTAGCCACATGGCTCGGTCTTGTGCGCGATGTGTGAAGAAAAGTCCCGCCGGTTCTTCCGGACTTATTGACTATATCATCGGTAAGTATCTGAAAACAGTTGCTGTTGTCTGCTTTGGGATCCCTGATTATTTCGATGATGCCTGCCCATCCCCGCCTCAGGCCGATCACCTTGTAACCTTCCCTGTTAGCCCTGATGGTCACCGCCCTGATTGCGGGATTTAGCCCCGGGACATCCCCCCCGCCTGTCAGGATGCCAATCACTCCTTTGATTTTCTTCTGGTTTACCATTTTAAATCCTTTATTTTTGAACACTTTGAATGCAAGCGGTAAAAGTAGAATATTTCAAAATCATATCAAAAAGGTAATGATTCACTACTTCAGTTTTTTAATATTTTTGACAAAAAAGTGAATGAATAAAACAGACTGCGTGAGGCATGACTCTGTTGAGATAATCGAATCACCTGAATAAGGGATGCATAGGGTAATTATTACCGGGGGATCCGGGTTGATAGGTTCACAATTGAGCACTCTCCTCTCAGCAGAGGGAGGGCAGGTGGTTCATCTTATCAGGGGGACGAAAAAGAGAGGCCGGTATGAGTCTTACGTGTGGGACCCGGAGAGCGGTTCCTGCGACAGTGAAGCCTTCCGTGAGGGAGATGCTATCATACATCTTGCAGCATCAAATATCGGTCAGGGAAGATGGTCTGAGGCACGAAGGCGGGATATTATCCGCAGCCGGACAGTCACAGGGGAGCTGCTCTACAGGATGACTGTGGGTGCCGGTGTTCATCCCTCGGTTTTTGTAACTGCCTCCGGAGTAAACTATTATGGTTCGAAGCCAACTGAGAGAATCTATGTCGAAACTGACCCTCCGGCTGATGATTTCCTGGGCGAAACCTGCAGGCTGTGGGAGGCAGCGGCTAACCGTCTGTCGGAGACCGGATTCAGATTTCGTTATCCCGATATCTCATCCGCACTCAGGGCATGCTGATATCAGTGCCGTCTATCTGAGAGTAAACTCCTTTTCCTGGAGAATGCCGGCCCTGGTAGTAATTACGGTCGCAGTGCCTTTAATCCCGGTACCCTCAAAGACCCTGATGATAAAATAAACCTCGGCAGTGGCACCGCCGCGGTGTTTCTTCACCTTTTTTACCGAGAATTCTTCCCATTCCAGGCGTGGCAGATGTCTTATGAGTTCCTTATTGAATAGCGCCTGGTTTGAGGCCCATTTCTCAAGATGTGCGGGAGGAGGATTCTGGCTGAAGAATTTAGGGTGAAAGCCACCTGCTTCGACACTGTCATGAATAACATGGTTTACCAGCGTACCATTTTCCCTGTCAGGCCAGCGCAGGGTCAGGGCCGGCCGGCGCCTGTTGGGCCATGAGGGATGTTGACAGAGCCGTGATAAGGGTAAAAATGAGGATCAGTGAACCGGATAAATTTTTCATCACAAAGTCTTGATTACGCAAAAACGGAATCAGGATAGTGAATTTGAAGGCATGATCAGCCACGCATTGAGATCATCTCAAGTTTATTCATGTCGGGTATCTCAATCGTCCTTCCGTTGGAGTTGATGATGCCATCGCGCCGGAATTCTGAAAACGTGCGTATTACGTTGGCCGAACTCATGCTGATCAGATCGGCAATCTCTTTTCTGGAGACCGGCAGTTCAAAAATCCTGGAGTGGTAGAGCTCCTTTGAAAAATAGAGCAGTACATATGCAATCCGCCCGGCAAGATTTCTCTTCCGGATCTCAAGACTCAGCGAGATGATGTTTTCGGAGGTTCTCGAGAGGACTGATATGAGGTTCAGGGCAAATTTACCGTTCCTGAGTATAAGTTCCCTGATGAGATCGATCCTGATACAACAGACTATCGAGTCTTCAAGGGCGGAGAGGGAATAACGGTATTTCTCTTCGTGGAAAATACTGGTGTTGCTTACAAACTCAAAAGGTCTTGTGATGGTAATGATCTGTTCGTCACCCTCTGACGTGGTCTTGTACAGCTTGACCAAACCGGATTTCAGGTACTTGAAATCACGAATCATGTCACCCTCGTGATGTATTATTTCTCCTTTGGCAAAAGACTTCTCCTCCCTTGTCTCACAGACTAACTGTACATCAGCCTCTTCCAGGAAGGAAAAAACAAGATTTCTCAGCTCACACGACATGCAGGAGCACTTTTTCTTCCGTGTGTTTATGTCAATCTTCATGGATTCTACAAATTTAAAACAATCCGGCTATTAATTCGTTCACCTTTCATATTTTTGACCCGGGGCAATCACTGATTCAGAGACAATGATCTACGGCACTGACTATCATGTTCACACAACCTATAGTGACGGCAAGAGGGAGCCGGAGGCATACATTGAGGCTGCCCTTAAGCTGGGACTGAGGGAGATAGGATTCTCAGACCATCTCAATCCAGCAGGCGGTCCGCCGGATTGGTGCATGCCTCATGACAGGCTGCCGCGATACGCGGAACATGTTCTGAGGCTAAAAAAAGATCACAAGGACATAGCCGTACGGCTGGGTCTGGAGATCGATTACCTCCCCGGAACGGAGGAGGTTACAGACAGGATAATAAACTCCTTCCCTTTTGATTATATAATTGGCTCCGTTCACTACCTGGGGGATGAGACCGTGGACCTGGGCCCGGAATTCTACATCGGAAAAGATATTGACCTGATCTACGAAAATTACTTCAATCTGGTTTGCGAGGCTGCCTCCACCGGCTTTTTCGACATAATGGGACACCCGGATCTGGTTCGCATCCACCGCTACAGGCCCGTAGCGGACATTACCCATCTTTACAGTATGATGGCTTCGGCATTCGAGATCCATGACGTTGCCTTTGAACTGAACACAAACGGCAGAAACAAACCGCTGCGTGATTTTTATCCTGACAGCCATTACCTGCATCTATTTGCAGAACACGGGGTGCCGGTAACCGTTAACTCGGATGCACATTTCCCGGAAAGAGTCGGACAGTTTTTCAGTGAAGGATATGATCTGCTAAAAAGGGCAGGATACAGGGAAATGGCTGTGTTTTCAGGCCGTGAACGGTTCATGATACCTTTTTAGGGCCGGTAATGAGATAAACGCCGGTCAGACAGTCAGCCGGACTCCATCAGGCTGGCCTTCAGGCCCCGGCCATAAGATGCTCAACCAGTATCCGGACACCTATGGCTGCAAGTATTATTCCGCCTATTATCTCAACCCTGGAACCAAGATGGCTGCCGGCAGACTTGCCGATACGTATTGCAGTCATTGAAGCGAGGAAGGTGACTGCCCCTATTATTATTCCCGCAGACCATATCTGCACCTTAAGGAGGGCAAGGCTGATGCCAACGGCGAAAGCGTCAATGCTTGTTCCCACAGCCAGGGTCAGAAGCACCGTCCAGCGATTGATATCAACGGAAATTCTCTCCTCATCATCCCTCAATCCGTTAATAATCATCCGGATACCGAGAAACATAAGCAACAGAAAGGCAAACCAGTGGTCATATTTTTCGATGTAACCGCTTACGGTTGAACCGAGAAAATAGCCAAGCACTGTCAATCCGCCCTGAAACAGGGCAAGGATAAATGCAATACGCATTGCATTCCGGAAACGGATCTTCGACTCGATGACACCACAGGAGAGTGAGACGGCGAAAGTGTCGAAAGAGAGTCCAAGGGCTATTGCTGCTAAGGTAATATGGTCCATGTCTGACGGATGGACGCAAAAATAGTAATAATTGCTATTTTTACCACCTGTTCGAAATTATGAGAATAGTTATACAGAGAGTCAGAAGAGCTTCAGTTAATGTTGACGGAAGTCAGCATTCTGCGATAGGAAAGGGGCTGCTCGTGCTTGCAGGCATAGAGGATGCAGACACATCTGAAGACGCCGCCTGGTTAGCCGCTAAGGTTACAAATCTGCGGCTTTTTGACGACAGCCGGGGGGTGATGAATCTCTCTGTTCTTGAAACCGGAAGTGAAATAATGATAGTGAGCCAGTTCACCCTTCACGCATCGACCAGGAAGGGCAACAGGCCGTCATATATCCGTGCAGCAAGGCCTGAGAAGGCAATACCCCTCTATGAAGAATTCATTGCCCGTACAGGAGAGCTCACCGGCCGCCGTCCCGCCACCGGCGTCTTCGGAGCCATGATGGATATTGAACTGGTGAATGACGGGCCGGTAACGATAATCATTGACAGCAGGAACAAGGAATGACGGACAGCGAACTCAAGAGATCTGTTCTCACTGTTACGGCTTTTGCCTCTTTCCTGACACCGTTTATGGGATCGTCAGTAAACCTTGCCCTCCCGTCCATAGGCGACGAGTTCAGTCTCAATGCCGTCACCCTGAACTGGATTGTAAGCAGCTACATGCTCACAACCTCGATGCTTCTGCTCCCTGCAGGCAGGGCCGGTGATATCCTGGGCCGCAGGAAGATATTCACGGCAGGAATGGTTGTATTTACCATCTCAATGATCCTGCTTAGCTTTACCCCCGGTATAAGATGGCTTATCGGGGTCAGGATACTCCAGGGTATCGGTGGCGCAATGATGTTCGGAACTAACATGGCAATCCTTACCTCGGTGTTCCCTCCCGGCGAAAGAGGCAGGGCAATGGGAATAAACGTGACAGCAGTATATGCCGGGCTGGCCTCAGGTCCGTTTCTGGGCGGCCTGCTAACCCGTTACCTCGGATGGCGGAGCATATTTGCATTCCTGATTCCGATGGGCATCATAAGCCTGATACTCATACAGACGCGGATGAAAAAAGAGTGGGCTGAGGCCAGGGGTGAAAGTTTCGACTGGCCCGGATCTGTCATCTACGGGCTTGCGATGGCGGCACTCATATACGGTTTCTCAAAACTTCCTTCGGTACAGGGGTGGTTCATCACCGGCACAGGCCTGATCCTTATGCCACTCTTCGTCATGAGAGAGAAGAGTGCGGTGCACCCCCTGTTCGACATAACACTCATATCCAAAAACAGGACCTTTGCATTCTCAAGCCTTGCGGCCCTGATACACTATGCCGCAACCAGCGCCATAGGATTCTTCCTCAGTCTTTTCCTCCAGTACATAAAAAACATGGGGCCGCGTGATGCAGGATTTGTGCTGATGTCATGGCCGGTGATAATGGCCCTCTTCTCCCCGCTCGCCGGGAAGTTATCTGACCGAAATAATCCGGGGGTACTTGCCTCTGTCGGGATGGCAATATCGGCAGCAGGACTGGTGATGCTCTGCTTTCTTGATGAACAGACATCCCTGA
>AMWB02021295.1_pt1 | contig 26049 bp, 26 predicted proteins | sample 200311 | NCBI WGS metagenome assembly AMWB02 (sample SAMN02737377, study PRJNA173069) | bioreactor metagenome | biome: anode biofilm in microbial fuel cells | place: USA: California | collected 2010-12-16 | reverse complement strand
GTTCTCATTGTAGATAAGAGTAAGTGTCAGAATTAGACAAAGCACAAAAAGCCGCTGGCTTATTTCTCAAACAGCCAAAAGCACTTGTCAAATTTGAGTAGACATCCCAGGTAAATTATTTAAGCTGAATCTGTCTAATTCCTCATATGGATTGGTATGTCATAGATGCAGTTGAGGTCGCTTACAAGCGTACAAAAAGGTGTCTTTTTGAGCCTTTTGATCTCTGGAAATGGGTTAAACTTGCTATAATACTCATGCTTGTGGGTGGAGGTTCGGGCCATGGAGGCAATTCGTTCAACTCTTTTTCAAATTCGGGTATGGATTCGGGATATGGTTCAGATTATATTTCGGATTACGACCCACTTGATACAATAGATGATGCAATTGATCTCATGTTCAGTGCAGCAGTGCTGGCAGTCATAATGGTAATACTTCTCTTGATAATTGTCTTTATGTATATCTCAAGTGTTATGGAATTCGTGCTGGTGGAGTCTCTTGTCAGCAATAACGTCAGGTTCTGGGAATATACCCGCCGTTTCCTTGGAACGGGTTTTCAGCTATTCCTTATCAGGATCGCAGCACTTTTGCTGTTTCTGTTAGTGCTTGCACTTATCGTACTCCCTTTTATCTTTATATATGATATGCCATCGGGTGATAATCTCTGGCTGTCACTGATCGGCGGAATGATGATGATCGTGTTTCTGCTCATTGTCTTTGTGATCATTGCCTCTGTTCTGGGCTCCTTCATAAGCATGTCCATACCTGTAGCAATGTACCGTAAAATAGGTATGCTGTCAGCTATTTTGGAGGTTTTCAGGAAGTTCAAGCTTGACTGGCAACAGATAATTGTTTATTGGGTCGGAAGGGCAGTTCTGGGGATCATAGTAGGTATAGTGGCCCTGATTGCCTTAATGCTTGTACTTCTGGTGACATTGATACCTTTCCTTTTATTGGATTTAATTGTCTATTTCTTGTTGTCTTTGGTTCTATCGGGTTCAGAGTGGATAGTTCTTGTACCTTTAGTTCTGGTTGAAGTGATTCTTTTCATAATTGCCATGGCTTTAGTAAGCATGCCTTTTGGGGCATTCCTAAAGTACCACATGCTGTCCTTCGTGGGAAAATGGTATCCCGAAGCAGACATTCCTTTTGGTCAGGGGATTGACATTAACACAGAGCAAGCAATAGTGTCGTTGACCTGACATCTTTATTTATTTTTCAGTAATTTCTTGTTATTTTTTTTAAAATTTTAAAAATTATCTGCTTGAACGTATACTATATATAAGTCTACTAATTAATTGTAATGTAGCGGTAGAAAATATCTCTCTGCCGCTTTTAAAACGTTCAGGTCCGATCGGTAAAATGGGGGAAAGATAAGGTTGGATACATCTGAACTCGGCCAGTGGCCGGTTTAATTGGGGGAATAATAGATGCAATTATACAAAAGATCAATGGCATTATCTGTTTTGATCATTGTTTTATTCGTGGGAATCACTGTTACTGCTGGAAGTGCTGAGTCCACTTTTTATTCCCAGTATGGGGAGTCAGTGAGTATAGTAGATGTTGATCACAATACCTCGGTGCAAGAGGTATCTTCCTCGCAGGACAAATTCGTGGTGATACATACTCTGAGTCCTGAAATCGTTGAGGTGGATGTGGGGGATACGGTCACATGGACCAATCTCCAAAGGCCAAAGAAGCCAATAGTTCTGGTGAGTGATGATGGGCTGTGGGAACCCCAGACCATTTATTATGGTAAGTCTTTCGCCTACACTTTCCAGGACACAGGAACATATACCTTTGTCATAGAAGGTACACAGATGAAAGGATCAGTAATTGTTTCAGAGAAGAGACTGGAAAGTCCTGCTGAAGGATCAGATGTAGGTACAGCTCTCGGTTCAATGCCTATGATGGTCTGGAATGAAACGAAAAATGCAACTCAGAGCATTATGCAAACTATGACCGGAACTGTTGCACAACTTACCAGGGAAACAAATGAATTCCTTATGATCACAACCATGCAACCAACATCCATGGAGGTGCAGGCTGGTGAGAATGTTACTTGGCACAATCTCCAGCGTCCTAAAAAGGCGATAGTGGTAATAAGCAAGGAGGACCTGTGGGAACCTCAGACCATCTATTATGGGAAGACCTTCAGCTATACTTTCGAAACAGCCGGAAATTACACTTTCATGCTTGAAGGTACCAATATAACAGGTACTGTAGTTGTTACAGAGCTTTCCATGGCAAGCGTGCCGGAATCGACGGACGAGGCAGTCACACCTTCTGGACCTGTACCAGGTCCGGTGATGGTTCCAAATGAGACAAGGGAGCAACTAACGGAAAAGGCCGGGGAAATGTCGCAGGTTGTCACCCAGACAAATGAATTCCTTATGATCATAACCCTGGAACCCGCATCAATGGAAATTGGGGCGGGAGAACCTGTGACATGGAGAAATCTTCAGCGCCCAAAAAAGCCTATCGTGGTGGTGAGCAAGGAGGACCTGTGGGAGCCTCAGACCATTTATTATGGTAAGACCTTCAGTTACACATTCGATAAGCCAGGTACGTATACTTTCGTGCTGGAGGGTAATGGGATATCAGGTACTATTGTAGTAACATGAGTGCATTTTCCCCTTCAGGGGAAATGCAACTTCTTAACCTTTTAGCTGCCTATCAGGCGGATGATCATATAAAGAACAAACAGGACGAGTGCACCTACAAGCCAGAATTTAATTGTTTCTGACATGGGTATCCGCAGATTGGCATTTTTTCCTTCCATCTCAATATAGGAAGATATACCTGCCTTATCTGTCCTCTTCATGATCTTTTCGTTACTATCGGCTGAAATCTGGCTTTCTGCCTGATCTTTGTCGAAAGCCGGGTCTACATCCTGCTGTCCTATTGTTCTATCACTTTCTGGCTCGGTAAACTGCGCAGGCAAGGCATTGTCCTGCAGCCCTTCAGATATGTTTTCCTCCACCTCGTCACCTTTACCAGGGACAACCTCTACGGCAAGATCTTCGGAACCTATCACTTCTGAATATATAAAAGGTTCAGGGTTCACTTCAATGATCTCATTTTCCTCTTCAGGCACTGTAGTTTCGTTTGTTCTCATGTTGCTGAATAAAGATTCTTCTCCCAGCGGGGGAGTGAAGGATACTACCTCTTCAGCTTCTTCAAATGTTTTTGATTCCGTCTCCTCTGCAGAGGGAGCGGGTGAATGTTCAGTTTCATCTTCCGTATATTGTATATTTTCCTGAATATATTCTGTTTCTTCTTTCACGGTATCAGGTGCAAAAACCCTGTTTTCTTCCTCAGGAGAGCTCGTCTTTTTTAGAGGAATATCCAGTGAAGGGTTAAGAAAAGTGGCTTTATCATAGCATTTCTTTGCCTCGTCGAACTTCCCCATACTTTCAAGGATCTTTCCTTTTTTTACCCATCCACTGACATTATTTGGTTCCAGTTCCAGAGAACGGGTGAAATAGTCCAGTTTCTTTTCCGGGTCCTGGCTTTTGATCCCCATATTAAACCAGTTCTCTGCTTCCTTTTGTTTTTTCTTGGATTTCACATCGTCCATCAAGCCCATAAGCACACCTCATTTTTTTATTAACAAACCAAACATCTTACATCCTTACAACTAATCAGATCCATTGGTATATATAATACACTAAAATGTAAGCATCAATGACGATTGTTCAACAATGTATCTTTATCAGAACAACTTCTTTTGTCCTGAAGGACCTCTTGCATATTTTCCAAATTCACTGCCCACTAGCTCTTTTCCATTGAATACCGGTCCTTCCTTGCACACTCTAACACCAGCGTCGTCCATACAGCATGCGCCACAGACCCCGATACCACATTTGAAATATCTGTGAAGGCTGAACTCTGTGCGTTCCAATGCGTTTTCCCGCTCAAGTATCCCAAAGACCCTTTTCATCATCATTTCCGGGCCGCAGGTATATATTCTGTCATATTCTGAGATGTCAAGTTCACCAAGTACATCTGTCACAAAGCCGCATCGGTGTGCAGAACCATCATCTGTGGTTATATAGACCTGTCCGCATTGCAGGAACCTTTCCATGAACAACAGCTCATTGACGTTCCTGGCTCCCAGAATGGTGGTTACCTGAGAACATGTGGAAAATGATTTTTCAGCAAGTGGCGCCAGAGGTGCTGCTCCAACTCCTCCTGCAATGAGCAATATATGTTCTCCGTTTTCTGGGAGTGTGAATCCTCTTCCAAACGGTCCTCTCAATCCCACAGATCCACCTTCTTCAATTTCGAACAAACGTGATGTGGCATCACCGACCTTCTGTACCGTAACGGCATTTTTGTAGGACAGTGTCATAGGGATCTCATCCACGCCTCTTATCCATACCATGACGAACTGACCGATCATAACATCTTCGAACGAGCGATCGAAAAAGAATGTGCGTGTGGAGGGGGTTTCATCCACTATTCTTACAATATTAGCATTCAATGGAAGCATCAGAACCTCTCGTGCGCAATTCCGGTGATATCTTCGATCTTCGTATAGCCGTGCTCTTTCAGGAACCTGTTGATACCTGCAGTTATGTCGGAGAATACATTCATTCCCTCATAGACCCCGGAGCCTATTTGTACGGCACAGGCACCTGCCATGATCATTTCCACTGCATGTTTCCAGGTTGATATGCCTCCTACTCCTATTATCGGTATATCCAGGTTCGCATAGAGGTCATAAACACATTTTACAGCAACAGGGCGTATTGCTTCTCCGGAAAGACCACCGAAGCGGTTGCCAAGTACAGGATAACCTGAATGTATATCTATTGCCATACCGCGTACGGTGTTGATGGCCACCAATGCATCTGCTCCTCCTGCCTGAGCTGCCTTACCTATTGTAACGATGTCTGTAACGTTTGGTGTAAGTTTTACCCATACCGGGATATCAGTAACTTCACATATAGCTGAAGTAACCGCTTTTACCATTGCCGGATCTGTGCCAACAGATGCGCCATATCCCATGGCATGAGGACAACTGACATTAAGTTCAAAAGCATCAGGTTTCCCTGATATCAGTCCTTCTGCGACCATGCGGAACTCTTCAGGATTGCCACCAAAAATACTTGCTATTACGGGAACTCCAGCTTTATCCTTTGCTTTTTCTAGTTCCGGTAAAAAGGATTCATAGGAGGGATTTGGCAAACCCATGGCGTTCAGGTATCCACATTCAAGCTTCACCATACTTGGATTGCTATGTCCTTCCTTGGGTTGTGGTCCGATCGACTTTGTTACCACTGCACCTGCCCCTTCACGAGCCATCCGGATAAGCGAAGCACCTGTAGTGCCCATGATGCCCGCAGCAAGTATTGTCGGATTCTTTAAGTGCAGACCTGTGATGTTCATCATGGAAAACCTCTTAAAAGTTCTAGATACTCACTTGTTGATCCTGAGTTTGGAAACCGCTTCTTTCACGAGGTCTTTGCCGCCCATAGCTACTAGCTCCTTACCAAGTCTGGAGGCATGGTTGCGGTAATCTTCAAGAGGAATTGCCTCCTCGATACGGACCTGGCGGGTCCCATCAAGGGAAAGGACCTCTGCAAGTACTTTTACCTCATCATTGTTAATGAACTGTGAAAAGGAGCCTATGGGGGCTGTGCATCCACCCTCCACGTCTTTTATCACAATGCGTTCGATTTCAGTGGCGATACGGGTCTGAGCGTGATTAAGCTGAGAGGTAACTGTTTCTGCTTCCGAGCCTGCAGGTGTCACAACAGCTATGGTTCCCTGGTTGGCAGAAGGACAGAACCTTTCAGTGTCGAGACGTTCCACATCCAGCTCCCATTTCATGCGCTGTAAACCCGCTTCTGCGAGCATGATCCCATCGTAATGGCCATCCTCAAGTTTTTTCATGCGGGTGTTGATATTACCCCTGAGGTCTTTTATGTGCAGATCTGGCCTGTATCTTAAAAGCTGAGCTCTCCGGCGCATGGAAGTGGTACCGATCACTGCACCTTTTGGCAGATCATCCAACTTTGCTCCGTCCCTTGTCAGTAATACATCATGGGGAGAATCCCTCTCAAGGACAGCAGAAGTTGTAAGTTCTTTTGGCCTGACAGTTGGCAGGTCTTTCATTGAATGCACTGCTATCTCAATGAACCCTTCCACCATCCTGTCATCCAGCTCACGCACAAAGGCACCAACACCTGCCACTTCATGCAGGGGCCGGTCAGTGAACCTGTCACCAGTGGTCTTTATGATCTTACGGCTTGTTTCAATACCCCTGTCTGCCAGCATCCTGGCAACGATATCTGCCTGTGCAAGAGCAAGAGCACTGCCTCGTGTTCCTATTATCATGTTAGTGCAACCTTATTTGAGATTTGCTTGATATGCAGCCAGCAGCCTTTCCATGTCCTCTTCCAAATGTGCAGTGCAGAGGAAATTTGTCTCGAACTGTGATGGAGGCAGAAATATCCCGCTTTCCAGCATCCTGAAGAAGAATTTAAGATAACCTTCCTTGTCACATCCAAGGACTTCCTGATAGTTGCGGGGTCTGTTTCCAAAGAACACCTTGAACATCGAGGATACACCACACACATTGTAGTTAAGATCCAGATCTTCCACGATATCGGTGATGCCAGCACGCAGTTTGTCTCCGGTGGCATTTAGTTTCTTCTGCACATTCTCTTCTTCCAGTATATCAAGAACAGTAATTCCTGCAGCTACGGATGTGGGGCTGCCGCTATATGTGCCAGCCTGGTATACGCCACCAGAGGGGGCTACCATTTCCATGATCTCTCTTTTTCCTCCGAACACTCCTATGGGCATTCCACCGCCTATGATCTTACCTAAGGTGGTCATATCCGGAGTGACCCCGTAGTATTCCTGGGCTCCACCCATAGCCATGCGGAATCCTGTGATCACTTCATCAAAAATGAGCACTACATCGTTCTCTTCTGTGATCTTGCGCACTTCCCGGAGGTAACCGTCGTCCGGAAGTATCGGACCAACGTTACCCATCACAGGCTCCAGTATGAAAGCTGCAATATCTTTTCCGTACTTTTCCATGACCTGTGTGAGTGCCTCTATATCGTTGAAAGGCACCTGCAATGTATTCTTTGTGAAGTCTTCAGGCACTCCCAGAGAGTCAGGTTTTCCCAGGGTGGTAGCACCTGAACCGGCTTTAACGAGTACTGCATCATGAGCTCCATGGAAACCGCCTTCTATTTTGATGAACTTGTTCCTGCCGGTAAAACCACGTGCAACACGCAGCGCGCTCATAGTAGCCTCAGTACCGGTGGAAACGAACCTTACCATATCTATGCTGGGGTACATCCCTGCTATCCTTTCGGCGAGCTTGATCTCCAGTTCGGTGGGAGTGCCGTACAACCAGCCCTTATCAAGCTGTTCGATGATGGTTTGCTTTATTTTTTGGTTGGCATGTCCCAGTATCTTTGGGCCGTATGCAAGGCAGAAATCTATATACTCATTGCCATCAGCGTCGGTTATCTTTGATCCCGAGGCGGATGCTGTATAAAATGGAAAGGGTTTAATGGCCCTGACAGGACTGCTTACTCCACCTGGTATTAGTTTCCGTGCTTTTTCATATAATTTCTCTGATCTTGTCAATTCCATTAACATCACCATTCTATTACTTTAACATCCTTGCAAGGTCCTTAGCAAAATAGGTCAGTATCATATCCGCTCCTGCTCTCTTGATGGAAAGCAGGGATTCATACATGACCTTATTCTCATCCAGCCAGCCCAAACGTGCAGCAGCTTTCAGCATTGCGAACTCCCCGCTGACATTGTATGCAGCAGTGGGCATTTTGAACTCTGTCTTGATGCGATAGAGTACGTCAAGGTAAGGAAGGGCGGGTTTTACCATAATAACATCAGCTCCTTCCAATATATCCAGTTCTGCTTCCCTTATCGCTTCATCAGAATTTGCAGGGTCCATCTGGTAACTGGAACGGTCGCCAAACGAATATCCGGAATCTGCTGCTTCCCTGAAAGGTCCGTAAAAAGCAGAAGAATATTTCGCCGCATATGACATTATAGGCACGTCCTTGCAGTTACTTTTGTCAAGTGCATCTCTTATCGCAGTTATCATCCCATCCATCATTCCGGAAGGAGCTACCATATCTGCTCCGGCCAGTGCATGGCTTACTGCAGTTTTTCCAAGCAGAGGAAGCGTGGGATCGTTCAATATCTGTTCATGTTCCATATCAACTACGCCACAATGGCCATGACTTGTATATTCGCACAGGCACACATCTGTTATAACATACATGTCCTTTCCAAGCTCGCTCTTTATCTCACGCACCGCTCGCTGTACTACATCATCCTGGCCCCATGCGCTGCTTCCTTCCTCATCTTTTGTGGAAGGTATCCCAAAGAGTATAACGGCAGGAATCCCCAGGTCTGCAGCTTCTTTAACATCGTCTGCTGCCATCTCAACAGGAAGCCGGGAGATTCCCGGCATTGAGGACATTGCCAGTGGTGAATCGATATTTTCGTCCACGAACATGGGGTAGATAAGGTCATCGACCGAAATTGAGGTCTCACGGACCATATCTCTTATCTTGCCGCTTCTTAGCCTTCTCATCCTAACCTGTGGGAACATTTGATCACTTCTGTTATTTGCATTTATTTTTATTCTTTTCCGGGATCTTATCAATATTGAATAACCTTGAGACCACATCCAGCAGCTCATCATCGTTCATTTCTGCAGCGTTGCGCAGTACTTTTGTAGGCTCTGCCAATATCTTATTGACAATTGAATGTGTAAGGTCATCCAGCACTTTGTTCTCTATCTCACCAATGGTGTGGTAGGCGCGCAGTTTAGTTACTGCACGTTCTTTTTCCTGCTTTCTTACATTATACACATTGGCATAAATGGCAGAAACTATGTGGTCGGCTTTCTGCTGCTTGTACTGTTTCAGAAGCAAGCACATCTCCTCATCAACTATTTTTTCTGCCTTCTTCGCTTCTTCCTTGCGTTGTGCAAGATTCCTTTCGTTTATGATCCTTAGATTATCGATATTGTAGAGTTTGACATGCTCTATCTCTGCAACACTAGATTCAATATCTCTCGGGTTGGCGATATCGATGAGAAGTAGGTCCCTTTCCCGGTCTTTCATGATCTCTTCTATCAATGATCTTTTAAGTACATAGTGCGGTGCTGATGTGGCACTGATAACTACATCTGCCTTGCGTACATTTTCGGCCAGGTTCTCAAAACGCACTGCATGGCCTCCCATGCTATTGGCCAGATCTCGGGCTTTTTCAAAAGTACGGTTCGCTATATATATCAGGTCCATATCTCTATGGGCAAGCGCCCTGGTCACAAGAGTTCCCATCTCCCCGGTGCCTATCACGAGGATCATTTTTCCTTCCAGGCCTCCAAGCACCATTTCAGCCAGATCGACTGCAGCTGAGCCAATAGATACCGCACCTCTGTTCACTTCCGTTTCCGTGCGGACGCGCTTACCTACCTGTATGGCTTTGCTGAAGGCCGTATCAAGCATTCTTTCGGTCGTACCTATTTTTTTTGCTAGCAGGTACATATCTCTTATCTGGCCAAGGATCTGGTCCTCACCGACTATCATGGATTCCAGTCCGCAAGCCAGCCGAAGCAGGTGTAAGAGTGATTCGTTGTGGTCCAGGAACTCGACCACCTGTAAGGGAAAAGCCATACTTTTTGCAAAATTGAACAGCACACTGCTGCCTTTCGGGGAAACCACATATATCTCTATACGGTTACAGGTCTTCATTACCACACATTCGTGGACGAACTCATTGGAATAAAGGTTCCTGAGCACTTCTTCAAGGTCACCGTTCCAGGACCTTTCCATTTCTTCGATACTGGCTTTGGAATGGGTTATCACCATGCTGTTTATCTCAGTCAATGTGTACCTCCATCGTTGCTAATGGGCGGCTCCATTTCTGAGATATGGGAGTGTGGTTCCATGATATCAATCTTTCTTATTGATTTGTTCCTGTACTATATCATATGCTCTCTTATACGCTTTTTCGTATGATCCAGCGATATCTTCCCAGACCATCGGATCTTCCAGTACTTTCCAGAGGATCGATCTGCGATGCTTTTGTTCTTCCACATGTTCCTTTAGGTAGTTTCTGATATCGTTCTGCAGTATTATCATCTGTTCGTATTCGGGGGTAATGACCTTTTCGATTTTCTGACGGACATATCTTGAAAAAGCCGGGCTTGAACCAGTAGTGGAAATACCTATTACAAGATCTCCTCTATGGATCACAGCTGGTATCGTAATTTCGCCTATGATGTCTACCTGATTTGTCAATATGTTCAGGGACCTTGCAATGGATGTGATCCTATCGTTTATTTGTCTGTTACTGGTTGCAGGTATAACTAGAAAAGAGCCGCTTATCAGCTCTATGATATCTTTGTCCGAAAGCGTGCCTGCATCCGCTCGTATCAGGGTTACAAGATCTTGATCGTGGAGTTCACTGAGTCTGTGAGAGAAATTTCTGCTGACCACAATCGTATTTGCATATTCGCTGAACAATTCTGCCTTTCTTTCCCCTACGGAGCCTCCGCCAAAGATCACCACTGTTCTGCCGTGCAGGTCGACCATCAGCGGAAGAAATCGTTTGTTCTCTGGCATGTTATTCTCCTATTTTATACCGGGATCTATGATGTTACTAAAGTCTTATGCCAATCTTCTTAAATTCTTTTTCACTGAACATGACCTTATAGTCATCTATCCCTGTAAGCTTTGATATTTCTTCGGCAATGGCCAGGCAGTCATCACGGGAATACGAATGGACCATTGTGAAAATATTGTACGGCCAGCCCGGATGACGGGGGCGGGCATAACAATGTGTCACATCATCTATGGTTGCCATTAGTCTACCCACATCTTCTGCATCTTCATCGGGAACGTTCCAGACGCACATTGCATTAGCAATGATGCCGATATCCCGATGTCCTATGGAGGCGCCGAATCTTCTGATAATACCCAGCTCTTTCATCAACTTGATCTGCTTAACAACTTCTTCCTCGGTTATGTCAAGCTGTTGTGAAATATCTTGATAAGGTGATGAAGTGATGGGTATACCTTCCTGTGTCAGGATAAGTATCTGTTTTTGAATATCTGTCATTTCCATAGTATCACTTTATCTTGAACTTAACTCCTATTTTGAACAGCTGGGTGGTTGGCAGGTCCATCATTGGGCATTGGATCTCCTGCCTCAGTTCCTCGAGTATTTCCTGCAGGCGTTCACTGCTGGATGCGGAGAGTGTGAACCATACATTGTAATCCCCGGGGCGCAGGTAGTTGTGTGATACTTCAGGATAGGAATTTATTAGTTCTGCAATGTGTTCTATTTTCTCTTCCGGGGCTTTCAACGCAACAAGCGTACCTACACGACCGGTCTCTTTACTGTTTATAATAGGTCCTATACGCCTTACAGCTCCTTCGTCCAGAAGGCGTTGCATGCGTTTGATCACTTCGTCCTCAGAGATCCCTGTCTTATCTGCCAGTATCCTGAAAGGGTGTGCATCAAGTGGAAAATCCAGTTGTACAAGATTGAGCAGTTTCTTATCTGTTTCATCTAGCCGGATCATGTGAGTCCTCGTTTTTGGGTATGTAAATACAGTATGGTTCTTCGGCGAGGTAGTCTCCAGTAGCTGCATAAGCTCGTGCCCGGCACCCTGCGCATACATTCTTGAATTCGCATCTGCCACATTTGCCTTTCAATTTTGAAGTATCTCTCAGGTCTTTGAATACCTGTGCATCTGTCCAGATTTCCCTGAAGGGCTGCTGCCTTATGTTACCTGCAAGCACTGGAAGGTATCCGCAGGGATACACATCACCTGTACTGGAAACAAAGCAAAAACCGGTGCCTCCAAGACAACCTTTTGTCATTGCCTCGTATCCATGCGTTTTGATCGAGACCTCAATACCCTCTTTCTTGGCACGCTGGCGCATTATACGGAAATAATGAGGTGCACATGTTGCCTTCAACTGGATAGGTGTTGTTTTTTGCTGGTCATAGAACCAGTTAAGGACACGCTCATACTCAACAGGCGGTATCTCTTCATTTTCCAGTTCTTTACCCCGGCCGGTGGGTACAAGCAAAAATATGTGTAAAGCCTCTGCACCGATATCCTCTGCCATTCTAAGGATATGGGGTATCTCATCAACATTCCTTTTTGTAACAGTAGTATTTATCTGGAATTCTATACCTGCTTTTTTAAGTGCTTCTATACCTCTCATGGAACCTTCAAAAGCACCCGGAACACAGCGGAAATCGTCATGTGAACTTGCAGTAGCGCCATCGAGACTTACGCTCACCCTTTTGATGCCTGCTTCAAGAAGCTGCTTTGCAACCTCTTCGGTGACAAGTGTACCATTTGTGGCAAGCACAACCCTTAGTCCCTTTTCGGTACCATAATGTGCTAGTTCGTAGACATCTCCTCTTACAAGAGGTTCACCACCGCTAAGGATCAAAATGGGATTGCCCATTTCCACTATCTCGTCTATGAAATGTTTCGCTTCCTTAGTGTCAAGCTCTCCTTCAGGTATCTGTGAAGTGGAGGACCCTCTGCAGTGTTTACAAGAAAGGTTACAGCCAGCGGTCAGTTCCCACGCAATTAATCTGGGAGGTTTGAAAGAAGGCTCGATATTTTGTTCCATATTGATCTCAAAGATTTCATTTATTTTCAGCATTAAATCCATAAATTTAAGTGCCTGTCTTTAGCACTTCCATATCTTATGACAATCGACTTAAATAGGATGTGTCTATACTCACTAACCCATATTAATAATTAGTTGTGTTGCTTAAAGACGCGGACATGTAACTATGAAGTATGGGCATTTGTTCACAGATGATCAGCATGCAATAAAGGTGTTAATGTGGAAGCTTTCGTTGTTGCCTTCTTTATAACCTGGATAGTTATACTTTTATATATCCTTCGCATGATTAGGACTTATTCCCATTTGCAACGTGAGATAAACATACTTAAGAAAGTGGGCAGGAATTGAGTTAGGTATGGAAAAACAGCAAAAAACCATTGTAGCTATCCTGTTCGTGACATTGGTTGCGGTAATTGGTCTGTGGGGAGTTGATTTTTCCCAGGGTTACTCAATGGTATCCGAATTGACAAATGATCCCCAATCACATATAGGGAATGAGGTCAATACCATGGGCAACATAAAGAACGGGACTTTACAGGTAGCACCAGGCATTATTACTTTTTTACTGGTAGATGTGGAGGATCATGTTTCTGAGATCCAGGTAGAGTATACCGGTGATTTGCCTGCAAGCTTTGCTGAAGGGCAGGGTATCAGTCTGAGCGGGACCATGGTTTCTGCTCAGAAGATAGAAGCGCACCAGATAGTGATGGGATGCCCATCTAAATATACTGGGTAATGTTATTTGAATGGGCAAAGCAAGATAGCGGATATGGTAAAATTATGATGAGAGTCGAGGATTTTGAGGAGTACAGGCAGATCAATCTAGCACTTGCCGGTCTTATCCACAAGATGGATGAGTCTTCTCAGATGAAGAAGATTTTAAATCACGTGTGCAGTTCTGGTGGAAAAAAAATAAGACCTCTCATCCTAATGCTTTCCACAGAAGTATGTGGCGGAGATATGAATAAGAGTATCGATGCTGCACTGGCCATTGAGCTGATACATTCAGCTTCTCTGATCCACGATGATCTTCTTGATGGTGGTATCCTAAGAAGGGGAATGCCTTCGGCCCATGAGAAATATGGAGTTGCAGCGGCACTTCTTTGTGGTGATTTTCTCATCTCTAAGGCGATAACACTCATCTCTTCCTATGGGCATGATGCAGTCTATGAGTTCGGAAGTGCAGGAATGTACATGGCTGAAGGGGAAACGATAGATATAAAAAGTGTGAACGAGGAATTCAGGCAGAAGAACTATTTCGATTGCATTAATAAAAAAACAGCTTCTCTTTTTGCATCCAGTGCAGCGATAGGAGCATATATCGCAGGATGCAGTAAGGATGAAGCTTTGCGATTCCATGCATTCGGAGAGAATGTGGGCATAGCATACCAGATAGTTGATGATCTTCTGGAGTTCCTTGAAGAACTTGAAGACAAAAAGTCCACACAAGAATCAGTTACATTACCTCAGATATTCAATCGTGCTCTGGGACGTGAAGAGGCAGTAAAAAGGACCATTGCAGAGGTTTACAGGTATGTGGGTTTTGCCAAAGACCTGTTAAGCACTTTCAGGCCATGTCCTGCAAGGGAAAAATTGCTGCTGATAACTGATTATATAACAGTTGACCTGCTCCCGGGCAAGATATGAAATCTCCTATTAATTTAAATTTCAGGTGAATGGATGCGAGTATACGATAGATCGGTTATCAGAATAGATGCTGGTATCGAGAATGGGAAAGTAGTGCTTGAAAGTGAAGGGCCATTAAATCCTATTGCTAAACCAATTATCAGCAGGATCAATGGTATCTTTCAGGAAGAGAAGCCTATATATGCAGATGATGAGAATATCGTTTTTTCAACGTGGGTCCCCCCTGTACCGGGTGATGTGTTCAACAGGCTCATCAGTGCAGAAATAAGCTCTATTCTCAAAAAAAGGGTTCCGGATCAGTTTTCCATTGGCATCACTTCCAGGTGCCCTAATAATTGCATACACTGTGGGGCTGCTGATATCGTTACAAAGACCGAACTTACCATCGAGCAGATCAACTGTACAGTATCGCAGGCTATTGAACTTGGTTCTTACCATATTTCCATTGATGGTGGTGAGACCATGATGCGCAATGATCTCCCTGAAATGGTAAAGGCCGTGGACAAGAACAAAGCTATTGTTACCTGCTTTACTTCCGGTTTCAGGCTTACAGAAGAAAGGGCGAAGGATCTGAAGGCTGCTGGTCTTTATGCCACGCATATAAGTATTGATAGTCCCCGGGAAGAGGAACATGACCGGGTTAGAGGGCGTGAGGGAGCTTTTAAGGACAGTTTAGATGGAATTAAGAATACTCTGGAAGCAGGCATGTTAGCTGATATGTTCGTAGTTGTTTCACCTCACAACATCGATGAACTTGAGGATTTCTACGGGCTTGCTGAAAACCTGGGCATGCATGAATTGTCCATCTATGAGATCGTTGCAGTTGGGCGTTGGCTGGAACACGAGGATGAGGTCATTTCAGACTCAGATGTGAAGATGCTGGGAAGGTTCCAGAAGGAAAAGAACACAAAGCCAAGTGGTCCAAGAGTGACAGCTCTTCCATATTTCATGGGACCTGATCAGTTCGGTTGTTTCGCTGGCAGAAGATGGATGCATGTCACAGCGGGAGGAGATGTTCTTCCCTGTGCTTATACTCCTTTCTCTTTTGGGAATATAGCGGAGGAAGGGCTGGATACTATCTGGAAGCGGATGGGGCAACATGAAGCGTACAGGAAGAATGCAGATTTTTGCAGGATGCGGGACCAGAGGTTCAGGCAAAAATACATTCATGTTATCCCCAAAGATGCCTCATTGCCATTACGGCTTGATAGGCCTTAACAGAAAAAGGATGTTGTCCATTACATTGGGATATCATCCTCTGATATCTTTTTGTACTTCAATATTGCACAATATATATGAATTGAATTATATAATATTTAAGTTTGGTGGGGCTCATGAAACCGAATACTTTATATTCAAAGTTACAATTACAGTGGGTATCTTATCACATCAAGCGAATTAGTAATCACCTTTGCATGAGGATTATGCATGGCCAAAGATAAAATCTTATCAGAAATCAAACAAGCAGAAACCAATGCGCGGGATATGGTGGACGGTGCCATTAAGGAGAAGAATGATCGCATTTCCAAAGCCCGTGTTGAGGCCAGAGAGATTATAAAACAGGCTGAGGTGGATGCTCATAAGTCGGCTCAGAGCACTCTCAGATCTGCAGAACATGAGCTTGCTTCCGAAAAGCAGAAAATCATCGAACAAGGTAAAGAGGAAGCAAACATTGTAGCTAAGAATGCAAAGGCAAAAGTCGATCAGGCAGTAGAGAACCTCATAAAAGAATTTGAGAGGGCGGTCCATGCTTAAGCCAAGACAAATGAGTCGTGCTTTAATTATTGGCCACAAGGATCTTCTTGAAGAAACCATTGAGGTCCTTCATCAAACAAATCTGTTCCAGATAGAGGACTATATTGAGGACGATTCAGGTCTTAAGATCGGCAAGCCCTTTGGTGATGTAGATTCTATTTCTAAGACATTGATCAAGATTCGATCTATAGCCAGCTTCCTTGAAGTTAAGAACGAACCTTCTAAAAAACAACAGGCTTCCACTCTTTTGCATGACCTCGATCCCACTCTTGAAGTTTTGGACAAGGAAGTTTCTGCAAGGATCGAACGGAAGAATGGATTGGAAGCAAGGACCAAGGAGATCGAATCCCTCAAGAAAGATCTGTTGCCTTTTGTAGATATTCCGCTTGATCTTGCTCTATATCGAGGGTATGACAGCTTGGCAGTATTTTCTGGTGTTGTGAAGGGAAATATTGAAACTGAGATATCAAGCATAACTGGATCCTATGAATTGTATTCAAACTCTAAATCAGGAACTATTGTGCTCTTTGTGCCTAAAAAGTATGCAGAAGATATTTCTAAGGTTCTTCCCGATTTTGAGTACAGGGAACTTAAAGTTCCTGATCAGCAAGGTATGCCGGCGGAAATCTTCTCTAAAATAGATGCAGAGAGGACAGACCTTCTCAAGCAGATAGAAGGAATAGATGCAGATATCACAGCGCTTAAGGATAAATATAAAGACTTCATCCTGGCAAGTAATGAGGTGCTCTCTATCAAGGCAGATAAATCTGAAGCTCCCCTGCATATTGCCACATCTGAAAGCACTTTCCTTATAGAGGGCTGGGTTCCTTCTGACAGTTATAATAAACTTGAAAGAGCTGTTTCCAGAACAACCCAGAATCGTGTGTTCGTAACGCAGCAGGAGATCGAGCATGAACAGGAACCAATTGTTCCTGTAGAGTACGATAATCCCAAGATCGTCAGACCTTTGCAGGAGATCATGAACCTGTATGCACGTCCCAGATATAAGGAATTAGATCCTACTAGTCTCATATTCATCACTTTCCCATTGTTCTACGGAATGATCCTTGGTGACATTGGTTATGCCTTTATCCTGATGGCACTTGCTTTTATCATCAAGAAAGCAGTAAAATCTGATGCAGTAAAGCCTCTCATGGACATACTGATCTACTGTCAGATCTCGACGTTGATCTTTGGTGTCCTTTATGGCGAATTCCTCGGATTCCCTCTTGCGGGTATCGTATCTCACGGGGAGATCGAGGCTGGTCTGATCCCTGGTTTTAATACCATCGACCTGTTTGCTTCTCCTGTAGGCGGAGAGATGATCACTTATCCCATACACAGGACTCATCTCGTAATGACAATGATCGTACTTACTGCATTGATAGGTGTGATCCACATTAATATAGGATACATCCTGGGATTCATAAACGAGAACAGAAAACATGGTTTTTCCGCAGCTTTTATGGAGAAGGGCAGCTGGATGGTAATTGAGCTTGGAATACTGCTCGGAGCTCTTGGATATACCGGAGTTCTGCCATCTGCAATGGTATATGCAGGTATAATTGTATTCCTTGTAGGTTTTGTGATGTTGCTCAAAGGCGAAGGTATCAAGGGACCTGTGGAATTACCGTCCTTACTTAGTAACTCTTTATCCTACACTCGTTTGATAGCTGTAGGATTATCTTCTATCTATATTGCATCAACTGTCAACATGATCGCATTTGAGATGATGTGGCCTGAGAAATTCGGACCCATGACGGTGGGTGCAATACTTGTATTCATATTCGGGCATGCTTTAAACACTGTCCTGAGTATTATTGCCCCCGGACTGCACGCTTTGAGATTGCAGTACGTAGAATTCTTCGGAAAGTTCTACGAGGGAGGCGGACGTAAATATGATCCATTTGGATATATAAGAAAATACACGGAGGAATAATTTAATGGCAGTAGAAACAGCAGCAGCAGTAATGGACCCAGCAGGGTTGAAGGCAATTGGTGCAGGACTTGCAGTAGGTCTTACAGGAATAGCATCAGGTATAGCGGAAAAAGATATCGGTAGTGCAGCCGTAGGCGCAATGGCAGAGAACGAGGCACTCTTTGGTAAGGGTCTTATATTGACCGTTATCCCAGAAACCATCGTTATCTTTGGTCTGGTAGTTGCACTGCTGATCAGCTAAGCCGATTTAAGAGCACATTTGCTCTTAAATTCTTTAAAGGTGTTGAGCATGGGACTTGAAACTGTTGTTAAAGATATCATGGATGCTGCCAATGCTGAGGTGTCCAGAATAAAAGCGGAGACCGATGCTGAAGTCTTGCATATTATCGAGGAAGCTAAAGACGAAGCTAAGCGCATCATGGGCGAAAGTCTTGCAAAAGCTGAAGATGATATCAAAAGGATGAAGCAGCAAGAGATATCAAGTGCAAATCTTGAAGTGAAACGCACTTTGCTCAATGCACGCAAGGGAACACTTGAAGAAGTTTATGATCGTTCCTTTGAAGTAATTTCTTCATTACCGGAAGCTAAGGATAAGGAATTGTTGAAAATTATCCTTATGAACAATGAATCTAAAGGTAAGAGGATTTACTCCAATGCGAAATCAGAAAAACTCGTAAGGGAACTATCCTCACTGGAATATGCCGGTAACATTAATTGTGCAGGTGGTGTGGTCATAGAGAACGAGGATGGAACCATCCGTCTAGATTATACCTATGATGTGATCCTGAAAAGCGTGAACGAGCAGTTTTTGAAACAGACATCTGACATCTTATTCGGGTGATTCTTAAATGCGGCTGTTGCAGAGATTGAAGCGTGGGATGAATTCCCAGAAGTCACGGCCTCAAGGGCATTCCAACTATGCATACACTACGGCACGTGTACGTGCAATGAAAAGCAAGTTACTTCCCAGGGAAACATATCCGAGGCTAATGAACATGCAGATCGCTGAGATCACAAGGTTCATTCAAGAGGTCGAATACAAAGAGGATGTTGATCAACTTGCACGATTGTATGAAGGTGTCGACCTTATTGAGCATTCACTGAACAGGAACCTGGCGGTGACCTTCACTAAGCTACTCAGTATTTCAGAAGGCGAACTGAATTTCCTCATATCTGAATACTTAAAGAAATATGATATTTGGAACATCAAGACCATCCTTCGTGGAAAACATTGTAATGCATCAACAGATGATATCCTTGAAGCAGTTGTCACAGCAGGCCGCCTTACTTACACTTTCACTTCGGAATTGGCTGCGAAATCCACATATGAGGATGTCATTGCGGCATTGTCTACAACTGAGTATTACCCGATTTTGAAGGATTATAATGGAACGAACCTGTCGGAGATAGAGAACCGTCTTGATAAGAAGTATTACTATGACTTGTTCCAAGCCATAGGAAATCCAAAATCCAAAGATAGGAAACTTTTCAGTAAATTCATCCGGACAGACATCGACCTAAAGAACCTTGTGACTTTGTTCAGGCTTAAGAAGTATGGCATCACAGATCCGTCGACTGCAGATCTTTTAATAGAAGGTGGACTCAAGCTAAACATCAAACAAATGGAGAAAATGCTTTCTTTATCCTTCGAGGATTTCCTTGTGGAACTGGAGAATACTCCTTACTGGGAAGAAATATCTGATTGTTGTGGATCCAAAATGGATTCTCTTATATATGTTGAAACAAGGCTCAAGAAACTCAGGCTAAAATCTGCAGAAAGCTTCTCGCATGTTTATCCCCTTTCTATTGTACCTATTATGGACTATATTCTTAGCAAAGAAAATGAGGTCAGCAATCTGCGCATGATCATTCGTGGGAAGGCAGTTGGTCTGAGTGATGAAGAAATTAAGAATCAGTTGGTGATCTGATGGAGCTTGCAGTGGTAGGTAGCAGCGAGTTTGTCACTGGATTCAGGCTGGCTGGAATTAGGAAGATCTTTGAAGTTAATAACCATGTAGAACTTGAACCTACTGTAAAAAAGGTGCTTGAGGATAGGGATATCGGAATACTTGTGTTACATGGAGATGACCTGTCCAAACTACCGGAGATGTTGAGGAACACGATCAATGAATCTGTTGAACCGACTGTTGTTACTCTGGGAGGTAGTGGTCAAAGTTCGAATTTAAGGGAAAAGATAAAACAATCGGTAGGTGTAGATCTGTGGAAATAAAAGGTGAAATTTATCGTGTGGCTGGACCAGTCGTTACTATTACCGGTATCAAGCCAAAGATGTACGATGTGGTCAAAATTGGTCACGAAGGATTGATGGGCGAGGTCATCAGGATCGAAGGTGACAAGGCCACAGTTCAGGTATACGAGGATACATCTGGGATCAAACCGGGTGAGCCTGTGGAGAATACAGGTATGCCCCTTTCAGTGGAACTCGGTCCGGGTCTGCTGGAAAGTATTTATGACGGCATTCAGAGACCATTGAAGGTTCTCCAGGAGAAAATGGGAGATTTCATTCAGAGAGGTGTATCTGCTAACGGACTTGACAGGGACAAGAAATGGGATTTCAAGCCCGTTGTCAATATAGGGGATAAGGTAAAAGGTGGAGAAGTCATCGGTCTTGTACAGGAAACCGAGAACATCGAGCACAAGATCATGGTCCCTCCTACAGTATCGGGCACAGTGTCTGAAATGAAAAGCGGAAAGTTTACCGTTGATCAGACTATATGTGTTCTTTCAGACGGCACTGAACTGCAGATGATGCAGAAGTGGCCTGTCAGAGCACCAAGGCCAGTAAGCAAGAAGCTCTTACCTAGGACTCCCCTTATCACCGGTCAGAGAATTCTCGACGGTCTTTTCCCGGTTGCTAAAGGAGGTACTGCTGCGATTCCAGGACCATTCGGTTCAGGAAAGACAGTTACTCAGCAGCAGCTTGCCAAGTGGAGTGATACTGACATTGTGGTCTACATAGGTTGTGGAGAGCGTGGGAACGAGATGGCTGATGTGCTTAACGAATTCCCTGAACTGCAGGACCCTAAGACTGGCCGTCCGCTGATGGAACGTACTGTGCTCATTGCAAATACTTCCAACATGCCGGTAGCTGCCCGTGAGGCATCAGTATACACTGGTATCACCATCGCCGAATACTACCGTGACATGGGATATGATGTTTCCCTTATGGCAGACTCCTCTTCCAGATGGGCAGAAGCTATGAGAGAGATCTCTTCAAGGCTTGAAGAGATGCCAGGTGAGGAAGGTTATCCTGCTTATCTCTCAGCAAGGCTCTCAGAGTTCTATGAAAGGGCAGGTTATGTGAAATCTCTGGCAGGAGCAAATGGTTCCATTACAGTTATCGGTGCAGTTTCTCCACCTGGTGGTGACTTCTCCGAACCGGTCACACAGAACACTTTACGTATCGTGAAGGTTTTCTGGGCTCTTGATGCAAAACTTGCTCAGAGAAGGCACTTCCCATCCATCAATTGGCTTACCAGTTACAGTCTTTACACCAATTCTCTTTCAGGATGGTTTAGTGAGAATGTAGCTCCGGATTGGAATGCCCTCAGGGACAATGCAATGGACTTGCTCCAGCGTGAATCCGAACTGCAGGAAATCGTGCAGCTTGTGGGTTCTGATGCTCTTCCTGAGGACCAGCAGCTGGTCTTGGAAATCTGCCGCATGATCCGTGAATACTTCCTGCAGCAGAATGCATACCATCCTGTGGATACTTATTGTTCATTCGACAAGCAGTACAAGTTGCTAAAGGCCATCTCCAAGTACAGTGATATGGCAACAACTGCTCTTACGGCAGGTGTGCCGATGAAAGATATTCTGGCCCTTCAGTCTAAGGATGAACTAGCAAAGGTCAAGTTTGAAGAGAACTTCGATGAAACACTTGATGTGGTCCTGAAAAAGATGGATTCTGAGTTCGCAAAGCTTGGAGGCAATTAAAATGACCAAGGAATATAAGACTATAGTAGAGATATCAGGCCCTCTAATATTCATCGAGAAGACCGAACCAGTGGGTTACAATGAACTTGTGAATATCAACCTGCCGGATGGCAGTACCAAACGAGGTCAGGTACTTGATACATCAGCTGACATAGTAGCTGTGCAGGTCTTCGAAGGTACCGGTGGGCTCAACGAAGAATCAGGGGTCGTATTTACCGGTGAGACCGTTAAGCTGCCCGTTTCAAAAGACATGCTCGGCCGTATCCTTTCAGGATCTGGTGAGCCTCTTGATGGTGGACCTCGTATAATTCCGGAAGACAGGATAGATGTGAACGGTGCATCAATGAACCCATATTCAAGGATGCCCCCCGAGGAGTTCATCCAGACTGGTATCTCCACGATTGATGGAACTAACACGCTCGTAAGAGGCCAGAAACTGCCTATCTTCTCAGGTTCCGGTCTTCCGCACAACGAGATCGCTCTGCAGATCGCAAGACAGGCAAAGGTGCCGGGCTCAGAAGAAGCTTTTGCAGTAGTGTTTGCTGCAATGGGTATTACCAACGAGGAAGCACAGTACTTCATGGAAGATTTCGAAAAGACCGGTGCACTGGAAAGAGCAGTGGTGTTCCTTAACCTTGCAGATGACCCAGCTGTCGAGCGTATCATTACCCCAAGGATGGCTCTTACAGCAGCTGAATATCTTGCATATCAACATGATATGCATGTGCTTGTTATCCTTACGGACATCACCAACTATTGTGAGGCATTGCGTCAGATGGGTGCAGCCCGTGAAGAAGTGCCTGGCCGCAGAGGTTATCCAGGGTACATGTACACTGATCTGGCATCCCTCTATGAGCGTGCAGGTGTCATAAAAGGTACGAAAGGATCTGTTACACAATTCTCTATTCTTACAATGCCAGGTGATGATATAACTCACCCCATTCCGGACCTTTCAGGTTACATCACCGAAGGTCAGATAGTGGTTTCAAGAGAACTGCACAGAAAAGGTATCTATCCCCCCATAAACGTGTTGCCATCCCTGTCCCGTCTTATGAACTCCGGTATCGGTGCAGGTAAGACCAGGGATGATCACAAGGCAGTTTCAGACCAGATGTATGCAGCATACGCAGAAGGTCGTGACCTAAGAGGCCTGGTGGCTATCGTAGGTAAGGAAGCATTGTCTGAGAGGGACCAGAGGATCCTGGAATTTGCAGATCTGTTCGAGGACAGGTTTGTGCGTCAGGGCAGGGAAGAGGACAGATCCATTGAGGATACATTGAACGTTGCATGGTCTATTCTGTCAGAGCTTCCGGAAGCACTGCTTACGAGGGTAGACAACAAGTTCATAGAGAAGTACCACCCTGCTCACAAGAAGAGCAACTAAAGGGAACCTGGTGAACGAACATGGGCGCAAAGGATATTAAACCAACGCGGTCCGAGCTTATAGAGCTCAAAAAGAAGATCAAACTCTCGCAGAGTGGCCACAAGCTGCTCAAAATGAAGAGGGATGGACTGATCCTTGAGTTCTTCGATATCCTAAGTAAAGCAAAGGATGTCAGATCTGAGCTGGACAAGGCCTATGAAGTGGCAAATAAGAAAATAGGTATTGCAAATGCTGTTGACGGTATTTTTACCGTCAAATCCACAGCTTTCGCCCTGCAGAACATTCCCCAGATCGAACTTGAAAGCCGTAACATAATGGGTGTTGTGGTCCCCAAGATCGAGTCATCCAGTGTGCGCAAATCCATAGAGGAACGTGGCTATGGTATATTGGGAACCAGTTCCTATACTGATGAGGCCGCAGACGCCTATGAGAAGCTGGTGGAGAACATCATCGTTGCAGCAGAGATCGAAACAACTATGAAGAAACTGCTCGATGATATCGAAAAGACCAAGCGCCGTGTAAATGCTCTTGAGTTCAAGGTAATTCCTGAACTGCAGGAATCTATGGACTTCATAAAACTCCGTCTGGAAGAGATGGAAAGAGAGAACACTTTCAGGCTCAAGAAGATCAAAGGATAAAATTCTCATAATGGGATCTGGAAAACCTGAAGATGATCGGCCCAACTTGGTCGATCGTTTCTTCACAGAACTTGGGAAACCCCATAACCTGGCACGGATTTTAAGGTGGGCCTGGTTCATCTCATTGTTTATATTGGTTATGGGTTATATCCTCATATTTTTACATCTCACGGGCAGATTATAGCTTCGGTGATAATTATTCTATTTTTTCATTGACCTTAATTTTTCTAACACATTCTGAGCGTGGTCTTTTGTCTTTACATTATCCCAGATATTCGCAATATTGCCATTAGGATCAATGAGGAATGTTGTTCTTACAGTACCCATATATTCCTTGCCCATGAATTTTTTCAGGCGCCATACATCATACAGCTTATGTACAGTGATTTCCATATCAGAGAGCAATGTGATTGTAAGTTCCTTTTTCTCAATGAACTTCTGATGCGATGTCATACTGTCTTTGCTGAGACCTATTATTATTGCGCCCTCTGTTTCAAATTCGGGTTTAAATGCACTAAAATCCTGTGCTTCTTTTGTACACCCGGCAGTATTATCCCTGGGATAAAAATACAATACTACCCATTTGCCCTTCATGTCTTGCAGGCATATCTCTTTTCCATCTTGGTCGGGCAGGCAGAACAAGGGCGCTTGTCGGCCTTCTGATAGCGAGTTTTCAGACATTGTATCTTCCATTGTATATAGTCTTATTTTATTTATAATTAGGAACTGATCATGGATTTTCCAATGAGTATTTATCCAAGCAGGTATAGTTTATTCCGTTCATCATTATATAACGATATATGTACAGCCTTTTTGGCTTAGAGGGTAGAAAATGGTATCAAAAGTACTGCCTTTCACAAAAGAAACGATCTCTGAGATAGTTGCACAATACCCCACACCTTTCCACCTGTATGATGAGAAAGGGATCAGGGAGAACGCCCGCAGGCTCAAGGAAGCCTTCGGCATACTGGAGGGATTCCAGGAGTTCTTTGCTGTGAAAGCTCTTCCAAACCCATATATCATGAAGGTCCTTAAAGAAGAGGGTTTTGGAGCAGATTGTAGTTCTCTTCCTGAGTTATTACTTGCAGAGAAGACCGGGGTCGTGGGTGAATCTATCATGTTCAGTTCCAACGATACACCGGCAGAAGAGTTCAGGAAGGCAAAGGAATTAGGTGCCATAATAAATCTCGATGATATCAGCCATATAAAATTCCTGGAAGATGAGGCAGGTTTGCCGGAACTTGTATGCTGCAGGTATAATCCGGGCCCTCTTAAGGAAGGCAATGCAATAATCGGCACACCGGAGGAAGCCAAGTATGGCTTTACCCGTGAGCAGCTCTTTGAGGGATACAGGTACATGAGGGATAAAGGTGTGAAGCGATTTGGCCTGCACACCATGGTGGCATCCAATGAGTTGGACCCACAGTATTTTATAGAAACGGCAAAGCTCCTTTTCGAGCTAATAGCTGATATTTCCAGGGAACTTGGCATAAGGTTCGAGTTCGTGAACCTGGGAGGAGGTATTGGCATACCATACCGTCCCGAGCAGGAGCCTGTGCCTTATGATGTCATTGCAAGAGGTGTCAGGGAGGAGTATGCAAAGATAATTGAGGCGAACGGTTTGGCTCCTCTCAGGATCTATCTGGAATGTGGGCGTGTCATTACCGGACCTTATGGCTACCTTATCACAACAGTCAGGCATCTGAAGCACATCTATAAAGACTATGTAGGTACTGATGCTTCCATGGCAAATCTTATGAGGCCCGGGATATATGGTGCATATCATCATATCACCGTTCTTGGTAAGGAGAACGAGCAGCCACGGTTCAAGTACGATGTCACGGGTTCTCTGTGTGAGAACAATGACAAGTTTGCCATCGACAGGATGCTTCCTGAAGTGAAGCGCGGTGATGTCCTGGTCATCCATGACACCGGAGCTCATGGTTATGCTATGGGTTTCAACTACAATGGTAAACTACGGTCCGCAGAGATCCTGCTAAGACCAGATAGTAGCTTTGTACAGATCCGCAGGGCTGAGACTGTGGATGACTATTTTGCAAC